>OBNU01000134.1_pt1 | contig 9257 bp, 13 predicted proteins | sample 1494211 | NCBI WGS metagenome assembly OBNU01 (sample SAMEA3275559, study PRJEB22092) | marine metagenome | biome: ENVO:01000252 "freshwater lake biome"; feature: ENVO:00002042 "surface water"; material: ENVO:00000021 "freshwater lake" | collected 2014-06-21T10:00:00+00 | depth 2 m | reverse complement strand
GACGACGACGGCAAGCTGTTAGATGTCAACGGCGACTTTGACTTGCTTGTGGAGGGTGAAGAATGAATGACGTTCTAAGCCATTTTAATACAAACCAATACCAACGTATTACTTTAACGTTTAAATCGCTCACAGGGGCATACAGAGCCTCTGAGGGGCATTCACAAGGGGACTATTATGTTTAACGTCGAGTATCCAGAGGATTTGAAATACTACAGCGACTTGGAGTGTACACAAGAGGCGTGGGCGCAGTATATGAAAGAGGCACGCGACTCACTGTCAACAACCAGGTGGCGATACCAGTACGAAGGTTTAGATTATTTAATTGATGACATAGTGAGCAACGTTAACGAGCCATACGCGAAAACGAAGACGGCAGATCAGCGCCAGAGCAACCGCGAAGCGTACGTTAGGCACTGGCAACCGCTGCTAGATGCCATCGAAACGTTTGACGCACAAGCCATCGGAGATTTTATATTGTATAAGATCGAAGCGGGCTTGCTAAAAGACATTGAGTACGATTTAATCGCCGAGCGTGATGCGCGACAAGAATTGTAAATTATTCACGTTGACGTGTGCTTGTTTTTATGATAAAATCAAGACATACGTTAACGTTAACTTCAACGACTAAGAGATTAAGAGGTTGTAGTATGTTTAACGCTAACGACTTAAACGATTCAACGTACGATGACGCTTACTATGTAGACTATACAGAAGAGCTTATGAGTTCTGACTCATTCTTCTACGCCGTTCACACCAGGGTACGCAAGCGACAACCCACAGCATACAACCTACCAGGCGTTCTCGAAGTGTTAGCGCGTGATGGGTTTCTAACACCGGAGCGTGACGCATGAGTAGGTTTGTCAAGACGCATATACCGTGTCCGAAGTGTGGCAGCAGTGATGCAGCCGCTATCAACTCGGACGGTTGGCGGCATTGCTTCAGCTGTAACGAGCGCGAGAAGGTGCAAGAGGCAACCAGTCAGGTTGTCACGTCTAAGCAGTCACCCGCTTTCGACTACATCCTAACAGCTCTGGCGAAGGCAACGCCGAAAGCAATCGCCGACCGTAAGATCATGCCGGACACCGTTGCACGTTTCGGCGTGGCTATCGAAGGCGACCGACAGCTCTACCCCTACTACAAGCAGGGCGACAGTATGGCCGCAATCGGTGCTAAAACGCGTATGCCGAACAAGGTGTTCGTGACTGCTGGATCGTTCGAAGACGCTGGTCTGTTCGGTCAAGAAGCGTTCCAGCCTGGCGGTAAGTACATCGTCATCACTGAAGGTGAGCTTGACGCAATGGCAGCCAGTCAGATGATGGGTGACAAGCCAGCCGTATCGCTGAGGTCTGGAGCGTCTGGCGCACTGCGTGATTGTAAGCAGTCTTACGAGTGGTTAGATTCGTTCGAGTCAATCGTCATCTGCTTTGACAACGACACACCAGGTAGGGAAGCAGCAGCTAAAGTGGCTGAGCTGTTCGGCGGCAAGTCTAAGATTATGAAGCCGAGCAAGGACTACAAGGACGCGTGCGATTACTTGAAGGCCGACGACGCCCCTACCTTCAACAACGACTTCTGGAAGGCTGAGCAGTACACACCTGACGGTATTGTGTGCGGTAGTGAGTTGTGGGAAGCGGTTAACACCCCCGTTGAATCTGCCGCCGTGTTCTATCCGTTCGATGGTTTGAATAAGATCACCTACGGGATACGACCGGCGGAGATGGTGACGGTATGTGCAGGGAGCGGACTAGGTAAGTCGCAGTTCTTGCGTGAGATTATCTTTGCGATTAAGCAGAGTTGCACCGACTCCATCGGCTTGATGATGATGGAAGAAAGTGTGCGGCGTACAGCGCTGTCACTCATGTCACTGGCGGCAAACAAACCGCTACACCTACCCACTACGGAAGCGTCAGACGACGAGCGCAAGCAAGCGTTTGACCAAGTGCTAGGTGATGGGCAGATATTTTTGTTCGACCACTTCGGCAGCTCTGACGTAGATAACATCGTGGCACGCGTACGCTACATGGCGAAGGCGATGGATTGTAAATATGTATTTATCGATCACGTCTCCATCATCGTCAGCGCTCAGTCTAACGGTGACGAGCGCAAGGCGATTGACGAGATTATGACGAAGCTCAGAACGTTGGTACAAGAGACTAGCATTTCGTTGTTCGTCGTGTCACACTTGAAACGTCCAGAGAGTAAAGGGCATGAAGAAGGGGCGACGACGTCGCTAGCACAGCTCCGAGGCAGTGCATCCATTGCACAGCTAAGTGATATCGTCATTGGTCTTGAGCGTAACGCCCAGGCTGAAGACACGACGGAGAGAAACACCACGCGAGTGCGTGTATTAAAGAATCGGTTCAGTGGTGAGACAGGTAAGGCGTGTTCGTTGCTTTACTCTGGCGCTACGGGACGGATGGAAGAATACGATGAGAACGCTTTGTAACTAAGGAGAACCAATGGACATAGTAATCACGCGAAAAGACGGAAAAACTATGTGGCTGAATACAAGCTATTCTGCTTTAGATGACTTTTACAAGAACAGAAACGGAATAGACTTAGAGTTAGCTAAACTACTTTTTCCTAACTTTACAGAAGAAGAACTTAACTTTATAACTGAGGAGAACTAATGGACAGCTATCAACAATACATTCACAAATCACGCTATGCACGCTATGTGCCAGAGCTTAAGCGACGCGAGACGTGGAGCGAAACAGTCAGCCGCTACTGCGACTACTTCAAAGAGCGTGGTCAGCTAACCGGCAAGGACTATGACGAGGTTTATAATGCGATATTAAACCTAGAAGTAATGCCTAGCATGAGAGCGCTAATGACTGCGGGCAAGGCGCTAGACCGTGACAACGTCGCAGGGTTTAATTGCAGCTACCTACCCATCGACCACCCGCGTGCATTCGATGAGATGATGTACATTCTAATGTGCGGTACAGGGGTAGGCTTCAGCGTAGAGCGCCAATATGTATCTAAACTACCAGAGGTTTCGGAGGACTTCTATGAAACAGAAACAACAATCAACGTTGTCGATAGTAAGATCGGATGGGCAAAGGCTTATCGAGAACTTGTCAGCTTACTTTACAGCGGTCAGTTACCGTCTTGGGATGTCTCCAAGGTCAGACCAGCAGGAGCAACTCTTAAGACGTTTGGAGGACGAGCTAGTGGACCTGAACCTCTCGTTGACCTCTTCAGATTTACAGTCGAAGTGTTCAAGAAAGCTGCAGGACGTAAACTTAGTAGTCTTGAATGCCATGATCTCTGCTGCAAAATCGCTCAGATTGTGGTTGTTGGAGGAGTCAGACGATCAGCGCTCATCTCCCTCAGCAACCTCACAGACGACAGACTCAGACGCGCCAAGCACGGGCAGTGGTGGGTAGATGCGCCGCATCGTGGCTTAGCAAACAACAGCGCATGCTACACCGAGAAGCCAGACTTCGAGGCGTTCTTAAACGAATGGGTAAGTTTATATGAATCAAGAAGTGGCGAGCGAGGTATCTTTAGTAGAGTGGCAAGTCAGAAACAGGCTGCGAAAAACGGTAGACGAGATAGTGACTGGGACTTTGGCACAAATCCTTGCTCGGAAATTATCCTCAGACCAAACCAATTTTGTAACCTGTCAGAAGTTGTTGTCCGGTCTGACGACACGCTCGACACTCTGCGACGGAAGGTACGAATTGCAAGTATCCTTGGAACTCTCCAGGCTACCTTAACCGACTTCCGATACCTGCGTAAGATGTGGAAGCAGAACACAGAAGAAGAGGCGCTGTTAGGTGTAAGCATGACCGGCATCTTAGACCATAAAATACTTAGCGGATATGATGCTGTAAATGAAGCTGGTAAGTATGGCTTAGATATTCTTGAGTTCTTTGGAATTGATCCTTTAGGTGATTTTGATACACCAGAGTATAAATACTTTAAAGAATTATGTGGCTATGAGTTTGACCAGTTTCAAAGCGTTCTTCCTAAAATACTAGAGGAGTTGAAGAATGAATCTATTGCAACGAATAAGGCGTGGGCTAAAAAACTCGGCATCAATCAATCAGCAGCAATCACCTGCGTTAAACCCTCTGGCACCGTTTCACAGTTGGTGGACTCAGCTAGTGGCATACACGGACGGTTCGCTGATTATTACATTCGTCGTGTTAGGGCTGATAGTCGTGACCCACTTTGTGCAGTGCTAGAGGCATCAGGTGTACCGGTAGAGAACGATAACCTGTCACCCACTACCAAGGTATTCTCGTTCGTTAAGAAGGCTCCAGAGGGCGCTGTGATGGCGTCAGATCAAACCGGCTTAGAGCAACTGGAGTTGTGGACGATGTACCAGGAGCATTGGTGTGAGCATAAGCCGTCGATCACAGTGTACTACCGCGACAGCGAATACCTCGCTATCGGCAACTGGCTGTACAACCACTTCGATGACGTGTCTGGTGTTAGCTTCTTGCCATACTCCGAACACACGTACGAGCAAGCGCCATACGAGGAGATTACGGAAGAGCAGTACAACGAACTTGTCAAAGCAATACCAACCGAAGTAGACTGGGACATAACCGAACACACGGACGTAACCGAAAGCAGCCAGACGCTTGCGTGTGTCGGGAATGCTTGTGAACTTTAGGAGTTGAGATGCAGATTGTACTTGACATAGAAACCAACTACGCACACGACACCGTCTGGATGGCGGCTACGTGCGACGTTGCAATGAAGGAGACAGCGGTGTTTACGGACGCCGCTTCTCTCCGCAACTACTTGACCAAGGTGGATAGCATCATCGGTCACAACCTCATCGGCTTCGATGTACCTGTCCTGCGCAAAGTGTGGGACATTCACATTGAGCCTCGCAAGATTATTGATACGTTAGTAATGAGCCGTCTGTATAACCCATCCATCGACGGTGGGCATTCACTCAGAGCCTGGGGCATACGCATGGGCAATGAGCAGAAGGGTGACTTCACCGACTTTGACAACGGCTTAACTCAAGAGATGATTGACTACTGCGTGCAAGACACCATCGTCAACGCAAACCTCTACCACCACTTAGTTAAGCTGATGTCAGAGGCAGGGTTTTCACCGATGTCAATCGACCTCGAACACGAAGTGGCGACGTACACCAAACAGCAAGAAGACAACGGCTTCTGTTTAGACTTCGACATGGCGTGCAACATAAGCTCAGAGCATCGCGAGCGTATGGACGACATAGAGCAACAGCTACAAGCCGTGTTCCCACCCATCGTCACCGAGCGTTGGAGTGAGAAGACAGGTAAGCAGCTGAAGGATGACGTCGAAGTGTTTAACGTCGGTAGTAGGCAGCAGATTGCTAAGCGCTTAGAGACTAAGGGCGCTCGCTGGAGTCAGCGTACAGAGAAGGGTGCTGTTGTCGTCAATGAAAAGACGCTAGCGGCGTTAACTCACATACCAGAAGCCGAGTTAGTGTTAGAGTATTTAACACTACAGAAGCGCATCGGTATGGTTAACTCATGGATTGACTCGTACGCCAGTGACGGTCGTGTGCATGGACGCGTTAACACATGCGGTGCAGTGACAGGTCGCATGACACACAGCTCACCTAACATGGCACAGATACCATCAGAGTCTATCTATCGAGACTGCTGGACTGTACCGGACGGGTTTAACCTCATCGGTATAGACGCTAGTGGGTTAGAGCTGCGTATGCTTGCGCACTATATGCAGGACGAAGAGTACACTAATGAGATACTCAACGGTGACATACACACAGCCAACCAGAAAGCGGCAGGGTTAGAGACACGCAACCAGGCTAAGACATTCATCTATGCGTTCTTATACGGCGCAGGTGATGCTAAGATTGGAAGCATTGTCGGTGGTTCTTCTGCGGATGGTAAGCGTTTGAAAGAGGCGTTCTTAGAGAACACGCCAGCGCTTGCACGCTTACGTAAGAAGGTGGCTACCAATGCCGCGTGCGGTTCGCTTGAGGGCTTAGACGGTAGACGTGTGTGGGTACGTAGCGCACACGCTGCACTCAACACACTGCTACAGTCAGCAGGTGCTATCGTTATGAAGCAGGCGCTAGTGCTAGCTGTCAATCGACTACGTAAAAACCACGTACCGTTTAAGCTAGTGGCGCAAGTGCATGACGAGTTTCAAGTGGAAGCGCCAGAGGCTTATGCCGAGGCTGTTGGTCATACGTTTAGGAATTCAATTCGCCGCGCAGGTGAATGTTTAGAATTGCGTTGCCCGCTAGACGGGGAGTTTAAAGTTGGACTCTCATGGGCGGATACGCATTGAGTTGCACGTCGTTATATAGACGTGTTATAATGGAAGTATGTGGCATACAGCCACTTAGTAACGACACCGAAAGGAGAATGTCAAATGAGTAACGAAAACACTGTAGTAAAAGGCACAGCATTCTGGGCGCAGTTAGATCAGATCAACTCGTACAGCGGTAAGTATCAAGTTGACGTGAGTAACCTATCCGCAGCTGCTGTTGAGGCTCTTCAAGAGCGTGGCATTGCTGTTAAGAACAAAGGAGATGACCGTGGTTTCTTCATCACGTGTAAGTCGAAGTTCCCCATCGAAGCAGCAGACAAAACTGGCGAGTCGCTCCAGGGCGTCAAGATTGGTAATGGAAGCGGAATCACCGCAGTCATCAGCTCCTACGAGTGGACATCACCACAAGGTAAAAAGGGAGTGTCTCCAAACTTGAAGAAGCTGGTGGTTAACGACCTCGTCATCTATGAAAAGGATGGTGAAGGTAGTGACGCGCCTGTAGACTTGAGCGTTGCGCTATGACACACGTCAATATAGATGGTGACATCATCGTCTATAGCGTAGGATTTGCTGGCGAGGGCGACCCAGTCGCCTTCGTCATCGACTCCGTAAATCGTTTAATTGACAGCATCATAACCGCCTGTAACGCAGACACGTACACCGTACTGCTCACCGGCAAAGGTAACTACCGCGAGACAACTGCTACCATAGCTCCATACAAAGGTAACAGAGACAACTCGCACAAGCCTGTACTGTATGACGACATACGCCAGCACATCCTAAAGCACCGCAACGGCGAGCTAATCACCGGTGAAGAGCCTGACGATCAGCTAGGCATACGAGCCATTCAGCAGGGACACATCATCGCAACTCTCGACAAGGACTTAGACACTGTCGCAGGCGTCCACTACAACTGGCGCAAGAACACTTTGTATACCGTGTCAGAGACGGAAGCGATGCACTTCTTCTATACGCAGATGCTCAGCGGAGACGCTACCGACAACATACCAGGCATGTTTAAGATGGTTGGTCGTCGTGCATCTAAGAAGATCAAGGACGGTTTGTTAGAGTGTACAACTCCCTACAGCTGCTACCAATACGTATACGAGCAGTACGCAGAAGGATACGATAACATTGGTATGTGCTTAGACGAGAAGCACGAGGTGCTGACGCGCTGGCTTACAGAGATTGGTCAGCTTTTGTACATACGACAAACGGACGGTGAAGTATGGACACCGCCGGAGACTGAGGATGGTCAGAGTAGTTAATAAGACACGTGCAGGTGGTAAGTGGACTGAGGCTCGTTACTGGAGTTTCATCCGCTCACTCCTGCGTAAAGGGTTTATGACCTACCCCGTTAAACACCACGTGCTTGGTCAAGCTAAGCATTCGGTGGAAGGGCAGCGTCACCGTTTCGAATACACATGCGCAGGGTGCGGTGAAGGGTATCCAGCAAAGGAGGTACAAGTTGACCATGTTAAACCGTGTGGCTCGCTTAACAAAGCTGGCGACTTGGAGGGGTTTGTATCACGCTTGTTCTGCGAGAGTAGCGATTTACAAGTGCTGTGTAAGACTTGCCATCAAGCGAAGACTAACGAAGAACGGGGGCGTAAGTAATGGCTATAGTTGGAATCATTGGCGACACACATATACCATACGAGCTAGAAGGTTATTTAGAGTTTTGTCAGAACGTATTCAGCGCCTATGGCGTTGACACAGTCGTTCACATTGGCGACCTAATCGACCACCACAGCCTCTCATTCCACCAGTCAGAGCCTATGCTGAAGGGTGCGCACTGCGAGCGCATAGATGCACGTGAGCGCCTTCAAGAGTGGTACAAGGCGTTCCCTAAGCTGACACTCATACACGGTAACCACGACCTCATACCCGCCAGGCAGCTAAAGAACATCAACATGGACGCAGAAGTGTGGATGAAGCCGCTGAAAGAAGTGTACGAGATGCCGAAGGGTTGGGTGTTAGCTGACGAGATAGAGATTGACGATGTGCTTTATCATCACGGACACACAGCGTTAGGTGTTAACGGCTTCCGCAAGGATGCAGAGATGCGTATGCAATCGACGGTGACGGGACACAACCACAGCAACGCTGGCATATCAGCAACAGCAACACGCAATCGCCTGGTGTGGGGGTTAGCGGTGGGGTGTGGCGTAGACAACAAGCAGATGGCGTTTGCGTACGGTAGACAGTTTCCACGTAAGCCGATTGTAGCGTGCGGTGTTGTCATTCACGGCGCTCCTATCATCGAGTACATGGACTTAGGGGGTTGGAAGTGAAAGACACAGAGCAACTCTTCCATTTAATACAAGAGCGTTGTGATCCGTACGAGGTGTTAGAGCTTTGTAACATAGGTATTGGAGAGTTGACGCTGCGGTTTCGTGGTCGTATATTAGAGAACCGTGAGAAGTTTGAAGAGTATTTAGACGTATACTCATTCGGCATGGAAGACTTATATAACGACGACGACGTAGACGATGAAGAGGGCGAAGACTATGAAGGATAACTGGAGAGACACTGGTATGAACTTTAACGAATACCAAATGCTAGCTGAACAGACAGCCATCTACGACAACGAGTTCTATCCTGTAGCCTCTCTAATGGTAGAGGCAGCAGAGTTGGCTGACTTGTTTGTAAAGCCTGTGCTACGCGGCGACGCTGTTGACGTTGACCGTACTAAGCTAGTGAGTGAGGCTGGTGATGTGCTTTGGAATCTGGCAGTGTTGCTGAAGCGTAACAACATTAAGCTAGAGGACGTAGCAGTGTTTAACATTGAGAAGCTGAAGTCTCGTATGGCGCGTGGTGTCATACAAGGGAGTGGTGGAGATCGTTAAGCGCAACGCATGAGTTGCTCAGGCAACTTATAAGGCGCATAAAAGTGGGATATATAGACTGATATGCCGCATAAAAGTGTCTATAAAGTCCCAGTTTTTGGATATTAGAGTGTCCACATGTCCATAAAGTCCCTGTTTTTGGACACAATA
>OBNU01000133.1_pt1 | contig 9305 bp, 6 predicted proteins | sample 1494211 | NCBI WGS metagenome assembly OBNU01 (sample SAMEA3275559, study PRJEB22092) | marine metagenome | biome: ENVO:01000252 "freshwater lake biome"; feature: ENVO:00002042 "surface water"; material: ENVO:00000021 "freshwater lake" | collected 2014-06-21T10:00:00+00 | depth 2 m | reverse complement strand
TTGTTAATACTAGGTGCGCTTTTGGTAGCATTAATTTTAGTAATAGCAGGTACAATAACGTTAAGATAGTTAGTGTTACCTGGTATACCTTTACCTTCATGGATAATTGTTCTTACGTTACTGTTAGTGTTACCTTGCTCTCCTATAACAATAGTAGACTCAATAAACCCATTGGTTTCAATAAGCACAAGTTCTCCGTTAGAGCCTGATAGCTTAACTACAGGTTTAATTCCAAAATATCTACAGTAAACTCTAGTAGTATTATTAGAGTAAATAAGCTCATAGTCATTAGCTGCTCATAATTTCAAAAATCCACCTGCCAATGACTGCTCAATCATTTCATCCAGAAAAGTAAAATTAGGAGTATATCCGGCAGAAGAACTACTTGAGTCTTCTAAAATAGCTGTATTTTTTAATTTCCAACGCTTTGCCATGTTGATCTTTTAGATAAGGGGAGTACAGATGTATTCCATACTCCCCGTTTGATATATTAATTACTATGGAACCTACGCAAAATAGGTAGAGCTGGTAGCATCACCGAGCAATTCTACACCTACATTTGAGCTTAACCAAGGTTTCAGGATTGCTTCAAGATCAGTAGTAGTGTTACCTGCATTAGTAGATGCTGTAATACCAGATGCTACAGTAGCAGTTGCACTGTCATCTGTAGCTGGTACAAGAATCCATACTCTTTTCTGAACTTCCTGATCTACAGTCAATGTACGCTCATCATCAGTGTAATCAATGATGTATGCAGTGTAATTAGTATTTGCATCAATGTAGTTTGGTGCAGTAATTACTTCATCTGCATGACCAGTTTGCTGAAGTGTACCAGTAAAACCAAATGCCCGTCTGTCATATCTAACCTTAAGCAGTGTGCCTTGTCCATAGCCTTCAAAGCTATTAGAACCAGTAGTTAGTGTTGGCTTAGGGCTAATTTGGAACTGCTCACCAAACTGTACGTCTACACGCATGAGTGTTTCAGCAATACCGTCAAATCCAACAGCGCGTCTTTGTGGAAGACCTACAATTACAAAAGCATCCTTGTTGGTGTTAGTAGCACCGTCAAGTGTACTAGAGGCTGGAGCTAGTTCAAATACACCTCCAGCATCAACATCTTCAGTAAATACAATAGAGTTACCAGTAGTACCAGCATTAGCTTGCTTAGCAGTTACTACAACAGTAGTAGCAGTAGCTACAGCAGTAACATCAGCGTTAGCAACAGTACCTGTACCATAAGTAGTACCAGCAGTACCTGTACCATTGATAGCAGCAGCAAGATTAGACAAGCTTGTAGCAAGGTCTGCACCAAGGTCTACTTCATATGCAGAAGAAGGAGCAGCTACAAAAGTGTAAGTCTGATCTCCAATAGTTACTGCATCATCAGCAGTAAAGTTACCAGTAGCAGTAAGTGTACCAGTAGCAAGTGTACCATCTCCAGCTGTATCAAGATCAACTACCTCAAGAGTAGATGTAGCTGTAACAGTAGAGTTAGCAATAAGTTGATTAAATGCTTCAAGCATTGCCTTAGTAATAGTTGCAGAGTAAGTAGTACCACCTACTTTCAGGAATGGAACTGTGTCTCCTACTTCAATAGTACCAAGAGTAACTCCACCTGTATTGCTACCTGTAGTGTTAATAGCAAAACTAACGAAGTCTTTATTGCCTCTACGCTCAGGATTATTGAAAAGTTTAGAGTTTAGATTCAGGCTTTGTACCATGTTAGTAATCAGCCAGTCCAGTTTAGAATCTACAGTAGTTACTGTAAAATCAGGAGTAGTAATTACTACAGGAAGCTGTTCTACATTAGAACCATAATCTCTGTCATTACGACGGCTACGGAACTCAAGGAATGCAGCATAGTCTTTGGAGCTAAGTACACCAGCATCAGTCATTCCAGAAAACAACTTAGAGCTAAGTACAGGAGTAGCTGCTACCTGTGCAGTAAAGCTCTTAACTGTATTTCTACGAATGATACCAGACTTTACATAGGAAGGGTCTTCATTGAACCAACCATAAAGCTCAGAAGTATCAGCAGAACTGGGAGTTCCCTGTACAATACGAATAGCAGGTACATCAGAGCTATCATTAGCAGCTGAGCCAGCAGGATCATTAGTAGAGCTTAGGAAGTCACCTGGGTTCAAGTGTGGTTGAGCAGCAGTGGCTGCAATTACTCCAAGCTGACCATTAGCAATATTTACTGATTGTCCTGCGCTTGAAATATTACCAGATTTAGCAAGAGCCTGATTGCCAGAAGCTACCAAAAACACTTCACTAAATTTTTGATTAGTACGTTTCATTTAATTTGAAATTTAAGTTATGTCATTAAGTTTATCCTTTCCAAGTTGGTATCTATTTGTATTTAGATAAATCCGACTTGTTTCCTGTACTGCAATATCTACAAGAATATCGTGATAATCTACAGTTAGGTAACATTCTTGTTTAGGCTTTGTTGGTGGATTAGTATTCTCTGCTGTAGTAATTTCCTTATACGTACCAATACAAATCTTAGCTGGGTCTTTAATATAAGTTAGTTTAACTGACTGAATATCGAAGACTCCATTATGATACATATAGAGTTTATCAGCTCTAATAGTACCAGGAATGTTTCTAAACTTTCTATTAGCTTTTCTATGGAAGTTCTTGAGTACAGATGATAAATCACCATGCTTCTCTATAGTAATGCCTTCATCTCCACAAATATGATCTACAGCAAAAGCTGATACAAGATACCTATAGTCATTAGGTAGATTAGCATAATCAATATTGCTATCTACATCTATACTATTTATTGTACCAGTTTCAGGATAGCTAACAACCAGAGTCTGAAGCATATCAATCATCTGTTGATTTACTTCAAACCCTACATCGTAGTTCTTAGGATTTCTTCCTGTGCCAAATATGTACATATACTCATTGACAGCAGAATTTAGTGTCTGATCTATTTCTACATCAGTAAATCCTTTACGATGGTTGTTAGCTTGTTTATCCCAACGTCTTTTAAATTCAAAGTGCAGTTCTTCAACCTTCAACTTTAATGTCTTTTATTCTAAGTTCGTTAATCAACTTACCATAAATATTGTCATCATCAATCTCAGGATTATACTTAATGTATTCCTGTGAAAGCATATTCCAGATCATTTCTTCTTTACGTCCGAGGTTATACAGGTTTGGAATATTCTTTTGGGAATGCCAGATAAAGCTACCACCACTAATAGTAATAGTATGTGTATCCATAGCTTGTTTGACAAGATAACGCATATTCAATTCTCTGATACCTGCGTCATCATCAAGCAAGCTTGCAATACCCATAAACTTATCCAGCTTATCTGTAAAGTCTTTGGATTGAGTCCAGATATAATCTTCAAGACGGTCAATAACTACACGCTCACTAATACGTGTACCTTTTACAATACCAAGTACGATAGCTACTTTATACAGCGCAAAACCATCATAGTTTTCTTTCAAATGCTGAAGCTTAGCTACTGCTCTACCTGCTTTCTCACGCTTATTGGACTTTTCAATCAAAGCCTGATGTTCTTGTCCAATATAGAAATCATGCAAACTTGAGTTACATTCATCCTTACTATTAGCAATCTTTGGATTTTGATACATAAGCATCATAGCAAGGCTACCTTCAGGATCATCAGAAGTAAAGATGTTTGTATCATCTACAAGGCTGACAGAAAAACGCTCAAAGAAATTATTCTCTTTAGCCTCAATATCAAATGCTTCTTTGACCTTCTTTTCATCTGTATAAGTACCAGCAGGACGATTGTGTACTACTTCAAGGAAAGTCTGTTTGCTAATATATTCTTTTGATTGTAGCTCTTCAGCTTTATCTGTCCATTGATTTCCAATATACTTATCAGCAAACTCTTTATTTTTAAATGGATTTTCAATTTGTTCAGACAGACCTGTAGAAATCTTAGCGTTATCTGGTGTACTTGGAAACATATAAGTCTTAGTTGCTTTCTTAGCAAAAGTACGGCCAGCAGGAATTTGTGTACCATCTGTAGTTACGTAGCTGTAATTACCTCTGCCCTGTGCTGATTGACGAGGAGCTGGATACACAAACATTCTTTTAGGTAAAAAAATCATAAGTTTCTTATTATAGTTTAGTTTTAAAAGTAGGTAGGCCCTGTCATTGAGCCTACCTGTATTATAGTAATAGTAAGAAAAACTTACCGTTTAAGTCTAGTTTACTACCCATTCAATCCTTCCCACTCTCGAGGTGTCCCATACGCACAATGCACCAGCACAAGTACGGTAGATACCTACTTTCTTAGAGTTAGTAGGTCTGACAGAACCATCAGTTGGAGCACCAGTACGAATATCGTAAACACCACCTACCTGATAGTATTCTTCAACACCATCCTGCATTACCATAGTAATGTTTTCAACAGGAGCACCTTCTGGTCTGTTTTCTGTATGTCCAAAGTCAAAGATATCCATCTGGAAGCTTTCCAGTGGCAGATTGCTACCAGGAGCTTTGGTCTTAAACAACTGATCGTTGTCTTTAATTGGATCATACATGATTTCCACTTCAATTCCCATTGGGAACTTGATCTTAGTGAACTGAGCACCATACTCAAATTCATTAGAGTGGTAACCTTTAGGATCATTACGCTTGTTAATGAATACACCTGGTTCCAGTGTCTGGAATTGGCTGGCTTCCTGCTTAATCAACTCAGACAGGAATGCAATACCACCTTCACCAGAATAAATCATAATCTTACGATTCTTGAAGTTATGGCGGCGGAAGTAAATGCTACGTACATACTCATACAGTTGCTTGAGAGTTAGTGAGCCATTGTGAGTAAAGTAGTTACCATCTTTTACAATCTCTCTCCAACCTGGAGCAATCTTAATAGGTCTGTCTGTATCACGGTCTTTGGTAATCTGTAGACGACCAAATTCCATCATAAGCTCTCTGTCCATTTCACAACGCTCAAGCAGTCGTGCTTCAGCTTTGCTAATGAATACACCTTTCTCAATAATATCATTTTTACCAGACTGCTTTAGTTTAGCCTGATAGATATATTGGTCAGTGAAAGCATCAGAATACTTTTTGCCAGCAAAATCATAACTCTCTTTGTTCTGAGAACCACGCTTAGCTGCGGCAATTTCCATACGTACAAACTTATCAGTAAACTCAATCTTGTTACTGAACTGTCCTGTGACAGAACGCAGTTTCATCATTGAGCTGTACTGATCTGGGCCATACTTCTGGTTCAATTCATCTGCTGTAGCAGTAGATGTACGTACAAGAATACGACCTGGTTGCAGGTATTCTACAGGAATCCAGCTGTTAGGATTACCATCCTGTACTTCTACAGTATAAGCCCAAGACTGATTACCAAGAGGACGTGGTTGTCCAATAATACGAAGCTGTGGAAGATTAGGATTTTCAGTCAACAGAATTGCAGGCTCATGTAGCCAGTCTTTGTCAAGAGCAATTTCAAACTCTTGTCCATCCTTACCTGGCTGGCTGTCTGCTGCCACAAGGAGTTCTGTAATACGAAAATCAACATCAGCATCGCCAATAACAGACCACTGATATTCATCTTTACCACCTGGAATCACATAGTAATTACCAGAAGCATAAGTGTGATATGTGAACTTCTTGTTCACAATGTCAGAATCCAACTCTGCTGAATACAGCATAGAGGTTTTTACGCCAAAGTCATATGGCTGTTCATCACGAAACATAGCTGCATGAGCAACAGAGTCGTGAAAACTACCACCAAAACCTTTACGAGACGTAACGGGGATTGCAGTTTTACGAATCATTATTTATTATAAATTTTAGTCAACAAATTCAAATTTTGCATTTTTATCTGATCTGGTCTTAGTACTAGACTTACCTGATCTGTGTGCGTCACTCTTTCTAAAATGACGTTCTATACTATTTTTAACTTTAGCAGCAGCTTTACTAAAAGTACTGTTTGCAAATGCCTGCTCATCAATCTCTCCTTTTTCAGGATCATAATACTGCATATAGTTTGCAAACTGTATCAAAGCTTTAGGATGTTGTACAATAGCTTGTGTCTTAGCTCTAAGATTACCAGAGAATACTTCATTAAATACTCTCTTACGTATACTATCATCCCACTCTGTACCTTTAAGCTGTTCAGCAACTGTCTGTTGAAACTCTTGCTGCTTCTGCTTTCTGAGTTCTTTATTTTTTTTGGCTTGCTCAATCTTCTGCTTTTCAATTTCAGATTGCTGTTGCTTAAGTTGCTCAGTAATATCTTTAGCTGAATCTACAAGTTTACCATCGTCTTCCAGTGTATCTACAAAACGTTCTGCATTAGCTTTATTTCCCAGTTTATCTGTATAGTGATTAATTAGAAAGCTACGTGCAGAATCTTCATTAAACTCTGTAGGTACTACTGTATCTCTGTTAGATAGAAACTCGTTAAGCTTATCTACTGAAAAGCCATCTCCTTCTGACAAAATATATTCCATTACAGATTTACCTTCATCTGGTACAGCATCAATTAGCTCTTGCTCTACCTGATTATAATAGGACGCAATATTCTCTTGCAGAATATTCTCAAACTCTTCAGCAGTACCATTAAAGTCACCTTCATGGTTAAGTAAGCCCTTATCTTTATAAAAGCTATACAAGCTCTTAAGATACTCAGAGTCTTCTGAGTTTTCTGTCTCTTCTTCAGTTTCTACTTCAAAAGGATTACCTTGTTCTATAACAGGTTCTTTTGTATCCTGCTTAGGTTCTTCAGAACTCTCTTCAACTTGTTCAATCTCCTCTTTTGGAGTTTCTTGCGTGTCTTGTCCTGGAATTACTTCTTACATGACAAATTCAAATTCTGGCAGTTTGTTCTCTTCCATTATTTTAGTTTAGTTTAATCAAAAGTATGTGAATAAATATTATTAAAGTCATTAATAGCTCTTATTTTAATCTGTACTACTTTTAGATTCAGATACAGCTTGTTGCTCTATATCTAACTTTCTATCCTTTTGAGCTAATTCTCTAAGTACCTTAGTTGCTTCAAGCTCTTTAGGTATTTCATCAGCATCAGTTTTAAGCTGATTTTGAAGGATGATTTTATCAATTTCATGTGATTGCTCATCTTCAACCTGCTGTCTTTTAGCTTGCTGTAATCTTGCAGCATTCTCTCCTCTCATTTTTTCCATCTGCTGTCTACGCTGCTCTTGCTCTCTTGCAGCTATCATAATCATCTTATGTACTTCAGATGGAGCCTTCTTACTGGTAATAGCTCTAATAAGTGTACTGAGTGTTTCCACTCCTTCTCCAGCATTTTGAGCAATAGCTTGTGCTTGTCCAAGCATAATTTGTCTGTAATCATCATCAGACTGGTTACTAGTCAAAAACAATCCTATATCACCATACCCAAGATATTCAGGCATTACTCTAAGTACCTGCTTGGTGTTATCTGGAGTAACATAGTGCAACATAGTAAACTCAGTATCATCGTTTTCTTCAAAGAAATTCTGATAATACATTCTGAATTGAGCAAGATATTCAGCTGAAATTGCTCTCCATAGTTCTGAGTGTTCTATCATATACCACTCAATCATAGTAAAGCCTTGCTGAAGAGCACGTTGATTATCAGATGCATTTGAGTTAGCACTAAATTGACCTTCTGCCTGTAATGGTACAAGCATAGAGAAACCAATCTCTCTATCAATCAGGTCAAGCAATTGTTGCATATTGATAATCTCACCCATAGCTCCAGCTACTTCTGGTCTTACAGCAGCAGTTCGTTGTGGATTGGGTAAGCCCATAGAGTTCTGTGAGCCAGAATAATAACTGTCTCCAAGTACTCGTCTATAATACCTCCATATAGCAAGCTTATCTACACCAATACTTTCTCCATTTTCATCCAGCTCAAGATAGTCTGGTATTTGATCTATATCAATATTCTTAATGTAACCTTCATACTTAGCTATCTCTTTGCTCTGTAGGTTTTTAATTAAGTTGTACTGAAACTGAGCAGGAATAGCTCTACCTACAAGACTAATAGACTCAGAGTTAACATTAGTATATATTCTACCTTTATAACTCAGCTCAAAGCTGCCATAAGGATCATCTAAATTGATAGGCTGATTAGGTACTTCACGATAGTTTAGATATACATCTTGCCCAAGACGAGTAATTTCATACCTTCTTGGTATCCATATTTGTTCAGCTACATATGGTACACCGTTTTCTACCCATTCAAACTTAGTAGCTTTTCTACCATATCTGTTTGTGTATTTAACTTTTGTAGCTTCTTCTGGTATTTCATAGCCTTTAGGATGTACTTCAGTTTGTAGCTCTCCATACTCATTAGGATAGCTTAGGAATATAAGTTCTCTAAATGCTTTAAACTCAAAATGAGTCTTAAATACAAGACGCTCATTATTATACCTTCTATTTGTACCAGAACCTTGTGCTTGTCCGACTGTTTTATGCTGAGTATCTTGTAGATGCAAGCCAAGCTCAAAACTGGTTGGGTCATAAGTAACCTTTGGATTGCTTCCTCCAATAACATTATGCCTGTCATTAACAGCCAGGCTTGAACTATATGTGTACGTGCCAAGACGTTCTATCTGTTCTTGTGTAAGCTCATCACCATAGAGATTCATAATCTCAGCCATAGTCAAAGCTACTCTAGTCCAGGCATAATCTCCTTTCTCTATTCTGTATTCATCCGGGCTTTTATGAAAGCCAAAATGTAAAGGATTGATAACAGTAATACCGGGTTTTCCATAGTGCTCTCCTACATAGCATATTTCTCTGTCAGAAGTAATTGCATGTTTCCAACCTAAGCTCATTTTACGTACAACTTCTTCTGAGTAGTTAAAATACTCTAATACCTGATTAGCAAATATTTCAAGGCTGGATTTAAAATCTTGTGCTATTTCAGCTGGATCAGGTGTAGACTGCATTTCCTGCACATAATCATTAGCTTCTATCTGACTTGCACCAGCCATAGCCATATCTGTCTGTTCAAACTTCAGCAGCATTCTTTCAATGACAGCCTTTCTGATTTCTTTAGATAGTTCTTCATTAAACTTTCTAACTGCTTCCTGACTGATAAAACTTGCATGGTAGTTGTCTCTACGCTTGAGCATTTCACCATTCAAGTAACTATATTTAGAGAATATTCTATTATAGTGTATAATCTCTTCGTCAATATCTATTTCCTGGCTAAGCTCATTTGGTATATTGACTCTACAGAACTCTTTGAGAGCTTCTCTAAAACCGTCGATGCGATCATTGATGACATCATACCATAGCTTCATCTGTTTGTAGTTATGCACTACAGTAGTAT
>OBNU01000131.1_pt1 | contig 9372 bp, 8 predicted proteins | sample 1494211 | NCBI WGS metagenome assembly OBNU01 (sample SAMEA3275559, study PRJEB22092) | marine metagenome | biome: ENVO:01000252 "freshwater lake biome"; feature: ENVO:00002042 "surface water"; material: ENVO:00000021 "freshwater lake" | collected 2014-06-21T10:00:00+00 | depth 2 m | reverse complement strand
ACTACTCTCGCGGAAGATGCGCAAAGACACTATTAGTTACCCCTCCATCGACAACAATTTCGTTGCCTGTTATGTACTTAGCCTTTTCAGAGTCTAAAAATAACACCGCATTAGTGATATCACTAGCCTCACCTAAGGAACGCAACGGAACGCCACTGCTTCGTTTATCACGCACTTTTTGATTTTCAAAAAACGGTTTCGACATTCCTGCATCAATAAATCCAGGGGCGATTGAGTTAACCCGAATACCCAGAGGACCCCATTCAATTGACATCAGCTGGGTCAATGAGTGCAGCGCAGACTTAGTCGCAGCATATAGACCCACCCCAGGCGCAGGATGTATTCCATTAACTGATGTGATGTTTATGATGTGTCCCGAACCTCGGCTAATCATACCTATCGCAGCGACTCGTGAGCACAGGCATGGGCCCAGTAAATTGGTATTTATGACCTGAGAGTAATCTGCGACAGACTGTTCATGGAGTGGACCCACACGAACAATACCGGCATTGTTAATCAGTAAATCCAGGGGCTCACCAAACTCTGCAAAGGCCGCTTCAACCGCCACACTATCGCTAACACTGGCCACCAGGGGCACAGAGTTACCCAGCAGACTGCAGAAAGCCTCGGTCCGCTCTCTATCTAGATCCATAACCCCAACGTGGTAGCCCGCTGCAACTAAAGCCGCGGCCATGTCCGCCCCAAGGCCACTAGCACCTCCAGTTACAATCGCTCGCCTCATAAAGTTATTCCTCTCGCTTCGATCCGGCCCATCACTTAACTCGCAACAGACGTCTGGCGTTGTCGGCAAGCAGCAAATTCCAATCGTTGCTGCCTTCTACAATATGTTGATCCCAACCAGCAAAATTAGTCCCAAGTACAAGACGATCAGTACCCAGCATTTTGATTACAAAGTCTAAAACCCGAGGATCATGCACATGATTATCAAACCATAGCCTCGACACATAGGTTTCAAAAGCACCGTCTTTGCGCAGGGCTTCGCTGGTCCACGGTCGGCGTATGCCAGCCTCATTGAGTCGGCCCATCAACATCGGAATAGCACCGCCGGCATGACTAAAACAAATATCCAAATCCGAGTGCCGCTCCAACACACCACCGTAGACAAGTGTTGCAATAGCCAGCGTCTCCTGGGCCGCGAACCCGGTCAGGATATCGAGGTTATACTTAGTTAGATTGCTATCTCCCTTAGGTCCGTCAATGCCTGCCGGCGCCGGATGAATAAACAGCGGTGCATCAAGGGCTACTAATTTTTCATAAAATGGATCCAGCTGATGGCTATCAAGATGACGGCCGATATCAGTCCCTATATAGCCACCGACGAGCCCAAGTTCGGTTACCGCTCGCTCTAACTCATCGCAGGCAGCGGCAATGTCCTGCATTGGCAGCGCCGCCATTCCGCGAAAGCGATTGGGGTATGCGTCAATACGAGACTTCAACGCATTGTTATGCTGCTGACAAAAGTTAATGGCATCCTTGGCGTCTACAAAATGAAAATAATTCAACGGGTTTGGTGATAGAATCTGGCAATCGATGCCGGCTTCATCCATTGCCTTAAGGCGAATTTCCATATCCATAAAGGCACTGTTCTCATACTTCACGCCCTCTAAAACATATTCTCCAACACGGAACCAGGGTTTATTGTTCTTGTCGTAACCAATTTCTGGGCCAAACCGCCCCGCCTGATGCATGCTTTCTGCCAGCACAATATGCGCATGCACATCGATCGTTCTGGCATTATTCATTGTAATCGTCATGACCGTTCCTAAATCGTTTGCACACAGCCACCATCAACGGGTATTGCGGCGCCGGTAATATAGCTGGCGGCCGGTGATGCCAGGAAAAGTACCACGGAGGCTATTTCTTCCGGTCGAGCCATACGCTGAAGCGGTATTTTCGTAACCAGCTGGTCAGCAAGTGCCCGTGCGTCTAATCCCTGCTCAAGTGCACGCGCTTCGAGTAATTGATCGACCCGTTGAGTCTGAGTCCAACCCGTGCAGATGGTGTTAACTAGGATATTATGTTTGCCAACTTCATTGGCCAGTGTTTTTGCCCATCCCAGTGCACCAAGGCGCAAACTGTTAGACAGCAACATAGAATCCATTGGTTGCTTGGCCGAATAGGACGACAGGTTAATGATTCGCCCACTGCCAGTGTCTTTCATCCCAGGCAGAACCCAATTAGTCAGGCGCACCGCGGATCTTAGAGTCAGATCAAAGGCCGTAGACCACTGCTCATCGCTAATACTGTCATGATTCCCAGGAGGCGGCCCGCCGGCATTATTGACCAACACGTCGATCGCGCCCCATTTCTCCAGCAAGTCATCCATCATTTTACTGATATCTTGCGCCAGACTAAGGTCTGTAATATAGGCCAGTACCGGCTCGCCGGTCATCGCCTGCATTTCCTGTTGGGCCGCCTGTAGCTGCTCTTGTCCGCGCGCACAGATGGCTACCTTGGCGCCTGCCAGCTGAAAGGCGCAGGCTATTGCTTTCCCAATACCATTGCTGCCCGCACTCACTAAAACTCTCTGTGTCGAGATGTCGGTGCTCATAGCTAATTCTCCCAAAGCGGTATAAGGGCGCGATAAATTTTCACTTTTTATGAGCTAGGTCGTAGGTCAGTATGTCGGATGAATACTGTCCCGTCCGCCACCCTGGAATATTCCAATGTTCAGGCAGCGGCTGGTCAGTGTTGACTAGCTGCCCAGCCTTAAAGACCGCTCGAATATTATCCTTTTGTCCCAGTAAATTGATATCAGCCTCAAGGTCTCCCTCGACCAACACAAGATCAGCAATATAGTTTTCTTCGATGCGGCCCAGTTCACTCTGAAGGCCAAAAATACCTGCCCCCGCTTCTGTTGCGCACATAATTGCTTCAAGTGGAGTGAGGCCAAGATGGTCGACAAAGAGCCCCATTTCTCGATAGTGCCAGTCACCATACGGCGTCACAGAAAACCCACTTTCACTGCCACACATTAGCGGTACACCCGCCTCATAAGCCCTGCGGATCATGACCGAGCTCTGCGCAATCTCAGAGCGAAAAATGTTTTGAAGTGCTGGGTCTGAACCGACTTTGTCGCCAAAATCAATTAAATTGGCTAGGAATGTGAAGGTGGGGACTAGAGAGACCCTCTTGTCGATCACTGCTTCTAACGCTTCTTCATCCATATAAGATGCATGTAAAATCATATCGAAGCCGGCCAGTGCAGCATCTCGGGTACTGGATGCATTGCGACAGTGACCGACCACAGGCACGCCTAAAGTATGGGCAGTGTCACAGACTAGTCGCAGCTCATCGAGGGTCCACGCCTGAATTTCGCCAGCGTTATGCATTGGTGTTCTGCGCACCGGAAGGCCGCTGACGTGTACCTTGATCCAATCGCAGCCGGCTTTAACCTGACTGCGAATTTCACGAACAATTTCCTCCGCGGTCTGCACGATTACCGCATAACCTAGCTTGCCACTATTGGGCAGTAATCGGCCAGCCGTTCCGCCGACGCTAGTGATTAAGACATTACCGCCCGTCGCCATACGCGGACCTGGCACAACGCCGGCTTCTAACGCGTCTCTCAGATCAATACCCACATCAAATATGCAGTCGGCATCGAAGAAACTGGTAACCCCAGCACGCAGTACTTTCTGGGCATTCACCGAGGCGACAACAGCGGCGAGACAGGGGCGACGATGGAAAAACAACTCGTCATTGGACTTGGGAAGGTCAAAACTAATATGGCAGTGCGCATCAATCAGCCCCGGAATTAGTGAGCAGCCCGAGCCATCGATCAATATGGCTTGCTCGGATGACCCTGAGATCGCCTTTTCGCCGACTCCCACTATGCGACCGCTGCGGATAAGCACGGAGGTTACACGCTGCACACCTGCAGAGATTACTTTGGCATTGTTAATCAGATAAACACTATCCATTGTTTTGTCCTCATTAAATTTTAAGCAGTCGAGCAGTAGGATATAGGCTGTTATTTTTTATAGGAAAGGTGCTCTGGGCGTTTCATTTCATAACTTTTGGAATCCATAAATTTGGCGATCCAAGTATGGTAATTTTGTACAGCCGGCTCATTGCGACCTAACAGAAAATGATCATTCGCCGCTGAATCTAGGCCTGCCTGGATGGAGAATCCAATTCCATAATCTTCTTCTTGAACCGCCTTTAACGTTAAGGCACTGAATGCTTCAGTAGCTGCAACCTGATCCGGCGTCTCTGGCTTATTGGCCACCAAGACAGTTTGACGGGTTATGGTTGTAGCCGGTGTGTCTCCGGGGAACACCTGACTTACAAGACAGTGGTCGCCAAGAATTCCTGAGATAGACAGATTGGGGAAGCCGGAATGGATCAGGCGGATATGTTCCTCGGGCTGCCATTGATCCGCTGGCTGCCCAATCAATTCACGCAGCGATTTTCGCCCAAAAGTGAGCCTTTGATGAGGCCCATAGGTATCCAAAACCAGCAGGTTTCCGACTGTGTACTTACCAACTGTCTCACGGTGCACTAATTGATGATGGTACGCTTCTAGGTAACCATCCATAGTCACTTTCCAACCGGGGCCAGCTATATCCCGCTGGTCATACATATGCCAGTTATCGAGATCTAGGGTATCCAGCTCATCACCAAAGTCACCGAGCCAGGTATCGATATCAAACACCTTACCCGCCGTCAGGCAGACCCAGATAATTCCAGCCTTTTCCTCGCAGTGAAGCCGCGTTAATCCATAGACTGCTGCGTCTATATCGCCAAAAGTGTTGGCACCATAGCGGGCAATTAGATCACCTCTGTCATCATAGCTCCACGCATGATAAGGGCAGGTGATCATTTTCTGAGTCCCTGCACCTATCTTGCATAACTGAGCACCGCGATGACGACAGACATTGAGCATTGCTCTAACCTGCATGTCCTCCCCACGGACCAGTAACAGAGGTACTCCCAGCAGATTCATCGCCCGATAACTCCCGGCACTGGGTAGCTCAAGGCTAAGTGCGGCAGCCAGAGGTAGCTGTTTAAATATGCGCTCTATTTCATCAGCGTAACGATCGGGGTCACGATAGGCGGCGAGAGGAATTTCCATCGTTGATTCAGCTTGATCAGTGGTTTTATTCACGAAATGCTCAAGTGCCCGCTCAGCTAAACCCATAAAAACACTGTTCATCGCCACTCTCCAGCCTCAAAACGCTTCCAGCTATCGAGACTTTCTGGAAAATCTGCAGGATGCCAAACACCCTCTAAAAAGACCCTATTCGTCTGATTTAAGCCCTTATTGTATTTTGTTACGGGCACGTAGTAGAAAAAATTAATCTCCCGGCGACTAAAGCGCCACACGCCATCTTCTCTAATATAGCTATCTTTATACTTCATTGCCGCAAGACTTGTCACACCATTTGGCGTCGTCTCTGCATGACTGTAAACAAGGCCATTAGCGCGGTCGGAATTTTGGGGATCGATCGTCGCATGAACATCATGAGTCCAGTGAAACCCAGGACCCCTGGTCTTCAAAATGGCACTAAACATTTCGCGGATTGATTCGCGACCAGTAGAAACCATAGCGCCATTAGGTGAGCAAAAAACTGCATCTCTAGCAAACAAATCCGCTAATCTATTAATATCATGTTCGTCGCATGCAACCGCATACGCCGTAGCCAACGCACGAAGAGACTGATGGGTTTCTAAGTTATCCAGTCTTTTGAGGATACTTTCAAGGTCATTCATCCTACTCTCCTATAGATGAAGCATTCCGCCTTTACTTTAACCAGGTTGCAGGCGGCCGGCGCTCCGAGCACATCCGGCACATTTCACCCGGTTTGGAGTCCAATAATAGCGACGACATAAATGCCGGTGGTAGTAAGGGATTGCTACCTTTAAAGTACAATTTATCCATGCCAGGTAGAGTTGCGCGACAAAGCACTTAATATTAGTATCGTTTTAAAACTACGTGACTTAAAGGGGACTGAGCACATGTGTGAAATGTTTTTGAGGGGCGACCCTGCCTTATTCGAGAAAAAGTCGCGCTCTATTCGCATTGAAGGCCATGTCACCAGCGTCTGTGTCGAAGGCATTTTCTGGGAACTGCTAGACCGTATTTCTAGTGAGCAGGATCTGAAGTTATCGCAGTTTATTTCAGAAATTTATCGCGAAGGGTTGATCAAGACTGGCGAAGTCAACAACCTCAGTTCAATCTTGCGAGTTACCTGCCTAAACTATCTTACTCATAAAAAAACTGTGGCGGCTAATCCACCCAACACCCAGTTAGCGGCCATTTCTGTTTAGTCCGTCGGGGTAGTTCCTAGATAGCCTTTAGCAGCGTAACATTGCCCGATAAGACCTTTTTCCGGCAAAGCCGGCACCGTCCTGCAGATGCCACTTCTCAAAATTCAATTATCAGTAGTAGCCCCATACTACCCACTTCAGATGATCCATGGCTACGATTACCTAGGGACTTCGGTTATCCAGACCTAGGATTTCAAATCTGGGTCGCGACACAGGGCCTCAAAAAAATAAAGTGGCTGAAAAGTCCGCGCTCACACTAAATCAACCCACCTGGGTTTGGTCCTGCATTTAAAAATAAAAGTTAGTGTAGCATCAATAATGGGGAAACTGACATGAATAAGATCTTTAAACAATCAAGTATTTGGTCAATGACGGCCGTGGCTTTCGCCATCGGGGGGGGTTCTAGCGCCACATTGGCCGATGAGACCTTGCTGCAGCTAGAAGAGGTCGTTGTAACCGCGCGGAAACGCAGCGAAAGCATGATGGAAATACCTGACTCAATAAAAATGATTACTGGCGAACTAGTCGCCAGACAGAATATTAAAGGACTTAATAAAATTGGTTTGGCTGTTCCAAATGTGAATCTCTCCATGCGAGCTGACAGCTACCCTAACGTCTCGATTAGAGGTGTAGGTGCCTTCGGTCTTACGCAAGGTGTCGGCTTCCATGTCGATGATGTGCAAATTTACAAAGGCGATGCATCATCAAGATTCGGTGACATTGAGCGCATCGAGGTTCTCAAAGGGCCTCAGGGCACCATGTACGGCGGCAGCAACATTGGTGGTGCAATAAAGTACGTCACCAAACGTCCTACGGCTGAGGAACGCTCCGGAAAAGTCAAATTACTAGCCGGCGAGCAAGGCGTCATGGACGGTGAGGTTAGCCTGAATCTTCCACTAAATAACGATTGGGCAATGAGAGTATTTGGCTATGCGCGGACTGACGATGGCTTTATGACCAATCCAAATTCGCCATCACCGGTATTTGGAGAAATCTCCAACCACCCAAGAAATATAACCCAATATGATGAGAGCGCATTGAGACTTTCGTTGGCGGGTAATGTCAGCGATACATTCTCGATCTATGCCACCGCTCGATACAGTAAATACGACGGTCCAGCAAACAACTGGTCGCGCGAATTAATTGATGGTGCAGCGAATTCCAATACCGGTAAGGCACCGGCTAATATGGCATATTCGAAGATATTGGACGTTAATAATTTACCCAAACACGAACGTGAAACGGTTGGTGCCTCGCTAGAAATGGTTTGGGATAAAGACGGCTACGACATCAGCTCTATCACTTCTTATACCGACACAGATAGCTTGAGAATGACAGATGTCGACGGCACACAGCTGTGGTTTATCTACACTAACCGTCCTGAGAGCTACAGATTTATCACTCAAGAAATCCGTTTTAGTTCAAATAACGACAGCAATACGCAGTGGCTGGCTGGCTTATACATGAGTAACGCAAAAACATCCATGCGCTCAACGCTCGACCTCGGTTGGCTAATTCTGGGAGCAGACGAATTCACTAACTTTGCAGTGCCATTTGAAACCAGTGACCAACAGGACAGTAAGTTAGCGGGCTTTGGTAATGTCACTATTGAAATGGGTGAATGGGAGATGGCCCTTGGCCTACGCCTGGACCGCTGGAAAGCCGAGCGAGAAGCTGTTGATATAGGCCATAAAGCGTCTCAATCAGACACTCAGATTCTAGGTAATTTCTCCGTGACTAAAACTCTTTCCGATGGCGCAATTAGCTACTTTTCTGTAGCTCAGGGCTATGAGCCCGGTCAGTGGAACGGCATTGCGGATGGTGAACCACCGGTGTTTGGGCCCAACGGCGAAAAAACGCTACGTGGAATAGACGCTGAGGAGCTAATTCAATACGAGCTAGGGTGGAAAGGCTCATTTATGGACGGACGCGGCAGTCTTACCGCCGCAATTTTCTATAGCAGCTACAGTGATCGCATCTATCAATATGTAGTGCCCAACCCTGACGGAAGTGGAACACTTGTAGAAGCACTGATAAATGTGGGTGACTCCACACAAAAAGGTATTGAGCTAGAGGCCAGTATTCAAGCGAGTGAGTTCCTTCAGCTAAGCGGCTCCCTCGGGCTGATCGATGCCACTTGGGACGACGGAGTAATGGTTGGCGATATCGATCTTAGTGGCAAAGACACATCCAACGTGGTGACAGAAAGCTGGAACCTTTCAGCTAACTACAGTCGCCCACTGAAAAATGGACTAGAGTTTATCGCGGACCTTCAGGTAAGTCATAGAGGTGAGCAGGGCGGTGGTGCCCCCTGGGATGTTTTAACCAACGACAGTTTCAAAGTGATGGATCTTCAAGTCGGCGTGCAAAACGACCGGTGGGAGTTGATGCTTAATATCGACAACCTGACTGACGAAGAGTATTATACTGATCTTGAGCCATTTGATAACTTTAGTTTTAACGGTCTGACTGGTGGCGGTGAGCCTGCTAGGATTGCAATTGGCACCCTGGGTCATCCACGAATCGTGACGGCGAGCGTCAGCTACTCGTTCTAAATAATGATAAGCCTGTACATGAAAAATGAAAGCCCTTTGCCAGAACAGCAAAGGGCTTTTTTAATTAAAACAGAGCTATTATTTTTGCGCCCCAAGCTAGCCGTCTGATCACGTCCTGTCGATTTTTAATCGGTAAGTCGAGTTTATAGATCGCTACGCCCGCTATTTGAGCATGACAGTTTTTCTCCGGCCCTTTACAAACACTCCTCGGCAGTTATCGAACATGGTTATCCATTATTCACATAATTGGCTTGAGTGAAACCAGTAAAAAAGAACGTTATGTACCTGTATTCAGCAGATACCGGTATTTGTAAATAGAAAGGTTTACGATTTTCATGGAAAAGAATATAAATAAATCTTTTATTCTAAAAAAGTCTAACGGGCTTTTAACTCCCCAAGATAATCCGCCCAACGATGCATCATCTCAATACGCTTAGCTAAATGCGTTGTTCTGTTGTAGGCTCTTCCCATGGGGTCTCGCACCATTCGAGACTGCTGGTGCTCAGTAAGATGATATGGGTAA
>OBNU01000130.1_pt1 | contig 9419 bp, 10 predicted proteins | sample 1494211 | NCBI WGS metagenome assembly OBNU01 (sample SAMEA3275559, study PRJEB22092) | marine metagenome | biome: ENVO:01000252 "freshwater lake biome"; feature: ENVO:00002042 "surface water"; material: ENVO:00000021 "freshwater lake" | collected 2014-06-21T10:00:00+00 | depth 2 m | reverse complement strand
CCATCGTTTATCAGGATGAACACCTGCTACTGGTGAATAAGCCTCATTTACTCTTAAGCGTGCCCGGCAAGAATCCGCTGAATAAGGAGTGCTTGATCAGCCGACTGCAGGATCACTTCCCAACTGCAAAAGTGGTTCATCGTCTTGATTTGGACACCTCTGGCATTATGGTGATTGCGCTCACCGCGCCTTGTCATGCGGCCTTGTCACGACAATTTCGATTGCGACAGGTTGCAAAGTCCTACATTGCCGTGATCCGGGGGCACATTGAGCCAAGGCAGGGCGTTATCGACCTACCGATAGCAGCCGACTGGGACAATCGACCTCGTCAAAAGATCTGTCACAAAACTGGCAAACCCTCAGTGACGCGTTATCGCACCATCGATCAAGGGCCTGACACATCTCGATTACTTCTCCACCCTCTAACCGGCCGCTCTCATCAGCTTCGTCTTCACTTGCGCGCTCTGGGACATCCGATTTTGGGCTGTGATCTCTACGCTGACCCAGACACTCTCGCACGTTCTGACAGATTGCTTCTTCACGCTCTGCGACTCGGATTCAGGCACCCTATCACTGGCCTCTGGATCAGCGAGGAGAGCCCCTGCCCCTTCTAGAACTGGCCCATTCGCCGCTTTGGGTTCTCGTTCTGGAATCGGCTATCATAGCGTTTTAGTGGGAGGCACCCCGTGGTTAGTGAATCCGAAGATGGGGCTACAACACAGATTGTGGCTAAACCCAATTTATCTGCCAGCTGGGCGCAGAACAAGCAGCTGCTGATCTTCTTATCTATTCCATCACTGGGCGCCGGTCTCTTTTTTGCCTCTCTCGGCGCATGGCCCATTTTACCCTTCGCCGGTCTCGAAATCACTGCATTGGGTGGGTCGTTATACTACGTGCACTGGAAACTGCATTTTCGGCATATTGTGACGATTAAGGGCCAATCAATTCGAATCGATAAGGGGGTTTACGCACCCAAGTTTACTTATGTTTTCGACCGCGAAGAGACCGGACTTGCTATTCGGACAGAAGCACACCCTTGGGATGGACCAGAGATCCACATTCAAGACAAAAAGCAGTCCGTCAGAGTTGGGGAATTCTTGAACCGAGAAGACTGCTTGGTACTCCAACAGTGCCTCTCGAAGCATTTACGAATTGTTGCTCAAGGACCCATCGCGCAACGTAAACTGTAGCCATCGATCGTGCTATCCTATGCGTTTCCGTCGTCAGCCGAGGTTCATCTGTGTCCAGTCCCGACCCTACCACCCCCACTATTGGCTTTGTAAGCCTCGGGTGTCCCAAAGCACTTGTTGATTCCGAGCGCATTCTTACCCAACTAAAGCAGGATGGCTATGCTGTTAGCGGCTCTTACAATTCCGCTGATTTAGTGATTGTGAACACCTGTGGTTTTATCGATAGTGCGAAACAGGAATCTCTGGACGCCATCGGTGAGGCACTGAATGAGAACGGCCGGGTCATCGTCACAGGTTGCATGGGTGCTGGCGAGGATGCTGCGCGCATCCAAACTCTCCACCCAAAGGTGCTCAGTGTCACCGGACCGGCTGCTTATGAAGAGGTGATGACCGCGGTCCGGCATCACGTACCAAAGCCCGCAAACCATAACCCCTTTATCGATTTGGTGCCCGACCACGGTGTTAAGCTAACGCCCCGTCACTACGCTTATCTCAAAATCTCTGAAGGCTGCAATCATCGGTGCAGCTTCTGCATCATTCCGCATTTGCGAGGCGATCTGGTGAGTCGTCCGGCTGGCGATGTCATGCGTGAAGCTGAGGCACTGGTCAGAGCAGGCGTTCGGGAACTACTGGTGGTATCGCAGGATACCAGCGCTTATGGCATTGATCTTAAATACCGCACTGATTTTCACAACGGGCGACCAATCAAAACTCAAATGATGGCGCTGTGTGAAGCGCTCGGTGAGCTCGGCGTGTGGGTCCGCTTGCATTATGTTTATCCTTACCCCCACGTTGACAACGTCATTCCCTTAATGGCCGAAGGAAAAATTCTGCCCTACTTAGACATCCCGTTTCAACACGCCTCACATGACATCTTAAAAGCCATGAAACGGCCAGCAGCAGCCGAGAAAGTATTACATCGCATTGAACACTGGCGCTCGATTTGCCCAGACCTCTCGCTACGGAGCACCTTTATCATCGGCTTTCCCGGCGAAACAGAAGCCCAATTCGCTGAGCTACTCGACTTTATTGATGCCGCGCAACTCGATAATGTGGGGTGCTTTCAATACTCGCCAGTTGCGGGCGCGCCCGCAAATCAACTCGCGAATCCAGTTGCTGACGAGATTAAGCAAGATCGGTGGGAGCGTTTTATGGCCGCTCAACAACAGATCAGCGCCGCCAAACGCGCTGCAAAGGTCGGGACCGAACAGGCCTTGATCATTGACCATGTTGATCAACACGGCGCTCGAGGTCGAACTCGCGGAGACGCCCCAGAAATCGATGGCGTGGTGCATTTGCCCGGCTATACCGATCTTACACCGGGCGATTGGGTCAGCGCCGAAATCACGGGCTCAGATGATTACGACCTCTGGGTTGAGTAAGAGTGAACCTGATCTTTGTCGACCAGCCGGCTCCTTCCGCATCGAGCTTCGACTGCATTTTACCCGAGCGAGCGCACCAGCACCTGCAGCGGATCATTCGGCCCAAGACAGGCGACACTCTGCGCGTTGCGATACTCAATGGCAATCTTGGGACAGCAACTGTACTGCAAACATCGGCCACGCAAACACAGGTGCATGTTGAGCTCACCACCCCACCCCCTGTCAAACAGCCCATCACTTTGGTACTGGCATTGCCCCGCCCAAAGATGCTCCGCAGAATTCTGAGTGCCGCGGTCGAGCTCGGCGTTGAGCAGATCCATGTGATTCACAGCTACAGGGTCGAAAAGAGCTTTTGGCAGTCGCCCTATTTACGAGACGATGCCATTGCCAGCACCATACTGAGTGCTCTCGAGCAAAGCGTTGACACCAAAGCGCCCCACCTTGAGTGGCACCGTGCCTTTAAACCTTTCGCACAAGACCGGTTGCCAACACTGGTGCAAGCGCGGACCAGAGCTTGGCTCGCTGATCATCGATCTGATCTGAGCCTAGATGCCTGCGCACCGGGCGACTCGGCGCTCCTGTGCATCGGTCCCGAAGGCGGATTCATTGACTATGAAATCGATTTATTAGAGCACGCTGGACTCCAGAAAGTTCAGCTCGGACCCCGGACCTTGCGTGTTGAAACTGCCGTCAGTGCACTACTTGGCAAGCTCATCTAGCTTGGCATGAACGTTTCTTTTCCGGGCACTCTCTCAGAGCAGACAACTCAAACCAGTCCCCTTTAACCCGCAGTAGCCGGCAGGATTTTTATCGAGGTACTGCTGGTGGTAGTCTTCAGCGAAGTAGAAATTTCTGTGGGGCTCTATCTCGGTGGTAATGTTACCAAACCCGCCACTGCTCAAAATCGCTTGATAGGCGTCCCGAGACGCAAGGGCCTGGTGGAGTTGTTGGTCAGTTGTGGTATAAATGGCCGATCGGTACTGGGTACCAAGATCATTTCCCTGGCGCATACCTTGAGTCGGGTCGTGAGCCTCCCAAAAGGTCTTAAGCAGTGCAGCCAGACTCGTTAAAGACGGATCGTAAGCCACTAGTACCAATTCTACATGCCCCGTATTGCCGGAGCAGACATCTTCGTATGTCGCATTGCGTGTGTGCCCACCACCGTAACCGACTGCGGTCAGAGTGACTCCTGGCTGCTGCCAAAACCGACGTTCAGCCCCCCAAAAACACCCAAGCCCAAGATAGATAATGGACTCCTTGGGCGCGTACGGCGGCGTTAGTGGTCGATCAAAAACAGTATGCAGTTGTCCCGGCTGTATCTCGTGATCCCGATCGGGCAGCGCCTGTTCCGCTGTCACAAGCGTCCTTTTCTTGCGAAGTGCAAACCAATCCATAAAAGTACCCCAACTAAAGACGCAATCAACGCTCGCGCGAAATCCGAACAAGGCTTGCACGCGGAAGGCAAAGCCATCATTATTTTAGCTCTGTTTTGATCTTAGTGCCAAAGTCTATGCCGTATCCATTGAAACCAAGAGGGTCAAGTCAGGAGGTAGCGCAGTTCCTGCGACAGCATCAGGAGATCAGCCGCGTCGTCAAAGAACAACAACGGCTCCTGTTCGCGATTGATGCCACCGCGAGTCGGCAACCGACTTGGGATATGGCCTGCACTCTCACCCACTCGCTACTTCAGGTAACCGATGGAATGCCTCAGCTCGCGCTAAAGCTTTGCTTTTACCGTGGCTTTGACGAATTCAAACAAACTGATTGGCTCACCGACGCAACCGTGTTGCATCGCAGCATGTCTAAGGTGACCTGCCTTGGTGGACAAACTCAGATTCGCCGAACACTTCGCTATGCGCTAAAACAGCATACCAGCGCACCCATCAAGGGATTGCTGTTTATCGGAGATGCGATAGAAGAGCCTGCACACGAGCTGATTGAGCTTGCCGGGCAATGTGCGCTTAGGAAACTGCCCCTCTTTCTGTTTCAAGAGGGGACCAATGGCCAGGTGAGTGATATCTTCCTGCAAATGGCGAAACTCAGCCAAGGCGCCTACGCGCAATTCGATCTGAACGCGCCAAATAAGTTGCGCGACCTCTTGGCAGCAATCGCCGCCTTTGCGAGCGGAGGATATTCTGCGCTGGAGCGCCGCAGCGATTCGGCGTCCAAACTCCTGTTACAGCAGATGAATCGATAATATGCCAAAACTAGTCCTATTAATTGCGAGCCTACTGGCCCTTTATATTGCCATCACACGAATCAAGCAGATGCCCGTCGCCAACCGCCGCTCAGCCTATATACAACTGGCGTTCATCGTCGCAGCGGGCGTCGCCATTCTGCTTGCAGCAACAGGAAAAATGCACTGGATAGGTGCTCTTTTGACCGGTCTACTGGTGCTTGTTCGACAGACGCTGCCACTGCTCATTCAGCTAGCGCCACATTTATGGGGTCGACTCAGTCGATCTACTGCTGGGCAATCTCAGGTTGACACCTCGTTGCTCAGAATGACCTTGGATCATGACAGTGGCAAACTCGATGGAGAAGTGCTCGCTGGCACCTTCCAGGGACGGACCTTATCGCAACTCGATCAAGCGCAACTCGATCAATTGCTGGATTATTGCCAAGCGAACGATGCCGACTCTGCGCAATTGCTGCTCACCTATCTTGAGCAGCGTTTTGGCGCGGCGTATCAATCGCAAGATCGCTACCAACCATCGTCATCGGGAACCGAGTTAACTGAACAAGAGGCTCTGGCAACCCTAGGTTTAAATTCGGGGGCGACCAAAGAGGAAGTGATCGCGGCCCACCGTAAATTGATGCAAAAACTGCACCCTGACCGAGGTGGCAATGATTATCTGGCAGCTCGAGTGAATGCTGCTAAAGATTTTTTACTGGGTGAATAAGCCTCATGTCACTCTATTTTGTGATCATCAATCAAGCCAATCGATACTGGAGCAAACAGCAAGAGTGGGTTGACCACGACGAGTCAGTAAAGTGGGTCCGCTATGAACACCACGACGACGCGCTCAACGCCCTAGTGGAAATGTCGGTAAAGGATCCCGGTCTTAGAGCTCGCGTCAAACAGATCGATCCAACCTAGCTCAGCGTCGGTGGCTAAATCACAGATCGATCCAACCTAGCTCAGCATCGGTGGCTAAATCACAGATCGATCTAACCTAGCTCAGCATCGGTGGCTAAATTCGGCAGGTGGCGAGTGGCTTCTAGCACCTTGTTCGTGACACCCGATTCATGACACATTACTTGTGCCGTGTGCCGTGTGCCTTGTGCCGTGTGCCGTGTGCCTTGTGCCTTGTGCCTTGTGCCTTGTGCCTTGTGCCTTGTGCCGAGAGTATCATTCCTGAACAAGCCGCGACCAACGCCCGAAAAAGTGGCCTCAACGGTGCGCAATGCACTTGATTTACCACAAACTCGACCCAAAATAGTAAACGGAACGCAGAATCTGTGCGTATCTACTGTGATCTCAGCAAAGGTGCAACCATGCGTATTATCCTATTTTTAATGACGAACTTGGCGGTGCTGTTGTTAGTCAGTGTTGTCTTTAACTTACTCGGTTTCAGCAGCATATTGGCCGCCAATGGCGTCGATCTAGATCTGCGAGCCTTATTAGTGTTCTGCGCCTTGTTCGGCTTTGGTGGCGCTTTTATCTCATTGTTTCTGAGCAAATGGATGGCAAAACGCGCGACCGGAACACAGATTATCGCGCGACCTAATGATCAACAAACTCGCTGGCTACTGGACAGCGTCGCAGAGCTCTCACGCGAGGCAGGAATCCAAACCCCAGAAGTGGGTATCTTCCCTTCCCAAGCCGCCAATGCCTTCGCCACTGGCTGGAACAAAAACAAAGCCTTGGTCGCAGTCAGTGCCGGACTAATGAATCGATTCAAACCCGATGAAGTCAAAGCCGTGCTTGCGCACGAAATTGGGCACGTGGCCAACGGTGATATGGTGACCTTAACTCTGTTGCAAGGTGTCGTGAACACCTTCGTGATGTTCTTTGCTCGAATCATCGGTCATACCGTCGATCGCGTTGTTTTCAAAACTCAGCGAGGCTATGGCATCGGATACTTTGTGGTCACTTTCATTGCTGAAATCGTACTCGGCATCTTCGCGAGCATGATAGTCGCTTGGTTTTCGAGGCTCCGAGAATATCGAGCGGACGCCGCTGGAGCATCGCTGGCAGGGCGATCGTCTATGATTGCTGCCCTGGAACGGTTGCGGCAAGAACAAAACTTACCCAATGATCTGCCCGGCGAGCTGACCGCTTTTGGCATCCGCAATCTGAATAAGAGCGGTTTAGCCCAATTATTGGCGTCACACCCGCCACTCGATGATCGGATCAATGCGCTGCGGGGTATTCGATCGTGAGTTATTCGCCGACCGCCTATCTAAAAATGATAGGGGTTGCGCTGATTGCTCTCACTGGCGCCTGCAGCGCTAGCGAAACCGAGCTCTCCCCAACGCCATCAGTGACTGATTTCAGAGATGCAGACGCACCTGACTATTTGACCTTCGCCACGGAAGACGAGGCCAATACAACACAGATTTTCAGTCAGGCGAGCCCCGCCGTGGTCTTTGTTACCAACAAAGCACTCAGACGGGGACTCTTTTCGCTGAATGTTGAAGAGATTCCGCGCGGTTCTGGTTCCGGGTTTATCTGGAATAAAGCCGGATTGGTAGTCACCAACTATCACGTGATTGCCGGTGCTCAAAGACTGACTGTCACCCTACAAGATCGCTCCGAATACACGGCCGAAGTAATTGGCGTCGCCCCGGAAAAAGATCTGGCAGTGCTGCGTATCGAAGACGCACCCGATGATCTTCAAACCCTCCCTCTGGGCGATTCGAGCGAGCTCCAAGTTGGACGCAAGGTGCTCGCAATAGGCAACCCTTTCGGCTTAGACACCACACTTACCACCGGTGTGGTGAGTGCTTTGGGGCGTGAAATAAAGGCCCCCAGTAACCGCACCATACGAGGCGTGATCCAAACAGATGCGGCGATTAACCCGGGTAATTCAGGCGGGCCTCTACTGAACTCATTGGGCCAGCTCATCGGAGTCAACACGGCTATTTTTAGCCCGAGTGGGGCGAGTGCCGGAATTGGGTTTGCGATACCCGTCAATACGGTCGCCGAGGTGGTCCCTCAACTGATCAGTTATGGTCGCGTGTTGCGTCCGATTATGGGTGTCGAACTCGCAAGTGATCGTTGGATCAGTCGCTATAAAATAGGCGGAGTTCCAGTGGTGCGGGTGTACCCAGGTCTACCTGCGGAACAAGCTGGACTCACCGGTGCTTATCGCAACTATCGAGGGGATATCGTACTTGGCGACATCATCACTCACATCAACGGCGTTCGAGTGCGCAACAATGACGAGTACTTTACGCAGATCGAGCAGCACGAACCGGGCGATAAAATTGAGGTAACCACCCGCCTAGGCAACGACGAACGGAACTACCGCGTCGTACTCGAGCAATCCAGCTAGCAGCCAAGAATCCACACCAATCACTTAAGATCGGAGCTGCTCAACGATGTTCGTGCCGACCAATAACTGGTCGAGCCTATTTTGGGTGTCTCGATCGAGGCTTTGATAAGCCTCGAGTGTCCATTGCAAACATTTTGCTTGGTACGTGAAAGGAGTTTGCGTCCATACCTGCCCATCGACCTGGGTTTCAAGTATCTCTTGGCCCGCATGCACCGCTGCTGCATTCGCGCGTAGGTAGGGCAAGTAGAGATGACCGATCTCGGATAAGAGGTCCACTAGTTCCTCTGGCAACCCATTACGGGTATCGATCCAATCCTCGTCTGTGACCTCGAGACCGGACAGATCTTCGAGTAACTCAGTCCATGCGTAAACACGCGGGAATTCTTCGCTGATTATGGCAGATGGCGTCGGATCAAACAGAGCTAAGCAAGTAAGCTGACCATAGAGTGCAAAGTCAGCTGAGGCTGGCCGCTTCCCCAACACGAAGGGACCGGCCTGCAGGCAACGACTGAACAAAGTTAAGAAACGACGAAAACTGCTCTCGATAACAGGCTTCGTGACGTCGTTAGAACCGACATAGGAAAGTCGACTAATCTGTCTTTCACTGATGAACTGAGACAAAAACTCAATATCCGCCTCAGGGGCAGAAATATGACCCCAACGCGGCAAGATCGAACCCGCTTTCTTAACATCAGCAGCATAGTGCCAGCGGTAATGAAACATCGCCTTGGTGAGCCACTCATCGGCATAATCTTCGATCAGCCAATTGATAAAACTCAACACCGGATCTGGCGGGATAATAGAACGATCGACGAAGTCTTGCTCGAACCGACGTAACAGTGGCGTAGAATCAGTAACGGCCACAATTTCGCCCTGCTCATTCGGCAAATAAAAAGTCGGCAAGAGCGGCACTTTTGGTGTCGGCATGCTGCTCTCGCCATCATGGCCGATCCGAGTTTGCCAACTCACTTGATAGGGGATCCGGCGAAAGCGAAGCGCGCCCAGCATCTTGCGGGTATAGGGAGAACCGGGAGCTCCCATCAGAGCGACTGGATTGGTGTGATGCATAGATCTAGTCCTGTCTGTTATCGCTGTTATTAAGCCAACAATCCGGCATGCAGAGCCTAGTACCGACGCTCACAGAGCCAACTATGGATCTGTTTTGACCTCACGCCATGCCACGTGATCAATATCAAGATCGAGCCATTCATCGGCATCAAAAACCGGATCTTTACCTGCGGCCGACTGTTGGTCGAAATCGCGTAGGAGTCGCCGTGCGACCGGCACTAATAAGCCTAAGCCGAGCAGGTTGACCAACGCGAGCAGTCCCATCGTTAAATCTGCGA
>OBNU01000129.1_pt1 | contig 9427 bp, 7 predicted proteins | sample 1494211 | NCBI WGS metagenome assembly OBNU01 (sample SAMEA3275559, study PRJEB22092) | marine metagenome | biome: ENVO:01000252 "freshwater lake biome"; feature: ENVO:00002042 "surface water"; material: ENVO:00000021 "freshwater lake" | collected 2014-06-21T10:00:00+00 | depth 2 m | reverse complement strand
GGAGCTCACTAAGTTCAGGGAACGAGCCTGAAGACTGCGCCAGGAGTCCACTCAAATCAGGGGGCTGGGGTTTCGCCTGCAATCAAAATCGAGCGAATCCACTCTTGGGCGAAACGACTGAATCGCGCCATCTGCGCATCGACTGCTGTGGTTAAGCCAGCCGTAGCGTCTTCTGAATGTGCTGCTATCACTTTCAGAATATCCGCTTCTTGCGGCGACCCCGAGAACTCAAAGTTAGGATCTGCAACCAGTAAAGCCGGAGCATGAGTCTCGAGCGCGGCATCAAGGTCATCTGCTGCCTCGGCTGAACTCGCCGTCAAACGATTGACGACAGTATCCTCCTGCCACTCAGCACCCTCGTGCAGTGTGGCTATTTCGGCCAGAGTCGACTGATCCCAATCTTGCTCTGCGACAGCAGAGCGCACAACTTGGTATTGAAACGACTCCAGCACCACATGCCGGTTAGAAACCAACTGAATGGCTTGCTCCACCTCGCCGCGAATCACGGTTAACAGACTTTCGAGCAAACCCACACCAGGCAGAGGTACCGCGTGATATGGCTGTGCTAAGTCGCCCACGTAATGCAAACCCCAGCCCATGAATCGCCAGCCCCAGTAGTCGTGCCCTGACTGAAAGGCCAAGATGGCAAGCTTCCGATAAAGCTCCGTTCGATACAAAGGATAGGTGGCTAGCAGGCCGGGTTGCACCTTCTGCGTCATCCAATCAAGGTGGTAAAAGCCCATGTGAAAAGGGGCTTGAGAACCATATTCCAAGTTTGGATTACCAAACGGCTGAGGGCCAAATCCGTAGCGTAATCCGAGGTCGGTTCCATTATCGGAAAATAGCCCGATATCCATTCCAAAATCTGGCTCATCTGAGGCGGTTGCTAAAACAACGGCTGGATCAACCCTATCGCCGCTGCTGAGTCCAACATAGGTAGACCGGCTCGACTCGATTGTGCCCTGTAGAAAAGTGAGTTCAGACACGCTGATCACCCCTTCGGGTGCGAGTGCCATCGAACCCTCGATATGCTGGACATAAGGGCGATAGGAGCGCTCTGGATTGACCCGTATCGCCTCCAGAAACGAGCGCTCTAACGCCACATTATTTAACGATGCATCAAATACCAGTTGCTGCGGCAACCGAGCGTAATGCGGCAGCGCTGATTGGGCCCAGAGTTCATGCTGCGCTAACAGTGCCGCAACGGATTCTGATTCCGCGGCCAAAAATTCGGGGAGTGTCTCGACTAAGACACTTTCCTGCACTGTGGTCTCGGGCATGATGCGCAACAAGGGCCACGCCAGGGTGGCGTGATCGGACCATGCTATCGCTAAGGGTGCGAACAACACAGCGCATCCATTGACTAACCAACCTATGTGACGTGGGTGGCGATTCATACTCTCTTCTCCTAATATCACATCAGATTGAGGCTACCAGAGGCTCTCTCATAGCGCCAAGGATCATGACTCTTAAGATCCAGTCGGACCAAAGTCATAGCGCCCACCACGCGCTAATGCTGCTTGATAGGCCGGCCGTGCTTGAAAGCGCTGCCTGAAGACGTCTATATGACCAAGACTCAAGCCACCACTCAGCAGTGGCGCGATTTCCGCCACAAACGACATCTGTATGTCAGCACCAGATAGCGTGTCGCCGACCAGCCACTCGCGACCGGCCAGAGCGCGATCTAGATACCCAAGATGCCGCTCCAGCTCACTTTGAATACGAGGTTGCAGGGCGTCTCCACCGTCACCTAAGCGTGAGGTATACATGCGCAGCATCAGCGGAAGCATGACACTCCCTTCCGCGTAATGTAACCACTGCAAATAGGCTTCATGCTCCGGTGTACTCGGTGCGGGTGACAAGCGACCCTTGCCGTAGTGTCGAATAAGGTAGTCAATAATAGCACCTGACTCAATGATCACCGTGTCCTGATCAGTGATCATCGGGGATTTTCCCAGGGGGTGCACCTCTTCTAGCTCTGGGGGCGCGAGATTGGTTTCAGCATCCCGTTGATAGTATTTGATCTGATAATCCAGCTCGAGCTCTTCTAGCAGCCACAGAATGCGCTGTGAGCGGCTGTTGTTCAAATGATGGACCGTAATCATAGCTGTAAGACTCCTTGTCACGCCACTGCGGGCTGTATTACCACATTTTCCGGGCTCTTCGCACCGCTTAAGGGCTTTGTTGACGCCCCACGTAGCCGGGTAAAATAATGCCCGAGTCGCCATCAATCGCAGCAAAAATATCGGTGGCAACCACACTGGGATCCTCCCAATGATCAGGCAAGGAGGCACCCGGCTGAGCCAATGGGCCCAGCGCATGCTGCCCGATTTTCGTCTTCATGCCGCCAGGCGCCGCTAAAAACACCTTGATGCCATCGGCAGCAACTTCTTGCATCATACTCTGGAATACGCCATGTAAGGCATGCTTTGTGGCACTGTAATGACCATAACCCGGTCCAGCTGGCACCGTTGCGAGAATACTAGAGACGTTCACAATCACCCCACCACCCTGCTGTCGCATGGGCGCGATCGCCTGCTGGGCTAAGTCAACATAGGCCCAGTAATTCACTTCAAACAATCGATGCGCCGGCTTGAGCTCCATTTGTTCAATCGTCGCAAGATACGCATAACCCGCATTATTGAAAAGGTAATCAATACGTCCGTAGGTCGACACAACCCGCTGGATTAAACCCTTGCGCTCCTCGCTCTTCGATAAATCAGCCACCAACACCATGGCTTCGCCGCCGTTCTCTTTGATCGATTGCGCCAATATCGCCGATGGGGCTGCCTGGTTATCTATGAGCGCTAACCGCCATCCCTTTTCTGCCGCCATTCGCGCGAGCTCGTTGCCTAAACCAAAACTACTGCCCGTGATTACCGCCACCGGCGATGCTGTTTCTGCTAGCGCAACTGCCCTGAATCCGATAGCGACAAAACACACGAAAAGAGTCGTAACACTGCGTCTCATAATTCCTGACATACTCACTCCTTGTGGGTCTTATTTTACGATTGGCAAATTTTCAATAGGCACTGCGTGCCCTTACAACCGCTCCTACAAACGCGCGCCGTTATGCCAGTACGTCGCGCTTGCGCAACCAAACAACCTGCGCGCCGTACCCGATAATGAACAATACCAAAAAGGCGACGTGGAACCCTTGTAACAGGGGGTCGGTGAATGAATCCACAAATGGATCCCCTACCGGTAATCGGCGCAAAAAATCGGTAATAGCGGGAATCATGTGAAAGAGTAGCGTCGCGCTGTAGCCCAGTGCCTGCAGGTAATCAGACCAGCCTCTAAATAAGCGAGTACGTTCGACCAAATAACCGAATGCAACCGCAAGTAGTGTGAGCACTGCAAGTACGTGGGCTATCCCGAATCCACCCTGGTTATAAATTGCCAGTGCGGAGCCCGCAACAAATACCGTTACCAGCAAATACAGCTTACCCGAGAAGGTCGTTGATGAGATCACTTTGTAGCACCACAGACTGTAAACAGCAGCGCCAATAGCCACCACACCGAAGATGGTGTGGAACCAGCCAAGCAGGGTCATTGGAGGCATAATATTATCTCGTTTGATGACGTCTGCAGTGAAGCACAAGCGGATGTTAAAGGCAATTTGGCGCTGCCATACGATATCGAGCGCGATCTGAAGCAGTTGCACGAGGCCATCCCATAGAGGTAATGAAGCGGATTAAAAAGCGGACATATAAGCTCTTAAAATTCGAATGGCATGCTTATCAATTATCTGATATACATAGAAATATGAGTGATTCAAAAGCGGACATAGAAGCGGACATGAAAGCGGCAAAGGATCGGGGTGAGACGCCTGCCTCGATGGAGCCGCTCCTCATCGGTGAGTCTCATCCAAAGCGTGGTGAGCTGGCGGATTTGGCTGTCGATCTGGCTGCGCGATCAGCCGGGCTGAAACGCAGCCTGCCGGACGGTATACGCTTAGCGCTTGCCGGTCTCATCCGCGCCATGAATTGCTATTACAGCAATCTGATTGAAGGGCACGATACGCACCCGATCGATATCGAGCGGGCAATGAACGACGATTACAGCCAGGACCCCAAAAAACGCGATCTGCAATATGAGGCGCGTGCGCATATCACAGTCCAAAAGTGGATTGATGACGGCCATTTCGATGGCCGGGCAGCAACAAGAGATGGGCTTTTGGAAGTGCATCGACGCTTTTGCGAATTGCTTCCGGAAGATCTGTTATGGGTTAAAAATCCTGACACAGGGGAACGTCTTCGCGTCGTTCCCGGAGCCTTGCGCCACCGCGATGTCCAAGTGGGCAGGCACATAGCGATCAGTCCGGGAGCGCTGCCACGCTTTCTTGCCCACTTTGAGCAGGTTTATGCGAACCCTCGCCTGGGTAGGGTCGATGCGATCCTCGCAGCGGCATGCGGGCATCATCGCCTTTTGTGGATACACCCGTTTCTTGATGGCAATGGACGGGTTGCGCGGCTGATGTCCTACAGCCTGCTTCGCGAGGCTCTCGATACTGGCGGGTTGTGGTCGATTGCGCGCGGCCTGGCACGGCGCGAAGCGGACTATAAGGCTCAACTTGCCAGCACTGACAGTCCTCGCCAAGGTGATCTGGATGGCAGGGGAAATCTAAGCGAAGCCGCGCTAGCGAATTTTGCGCGCTTCTTTTTGGAAGTCTGTCTCGATCAGGTCGCCTTCATGGAAGAGCTTATCCAGCCTGATCGCCTGAGAGACCGGATTCTCATCTGGACGGAAGAAGAGATGCGCGGTGATCGCCTTCCTCCGAGGTCGGATACAATTTTGCAAGCCGTTCTATATCGCGGCCAGCTTCCACGCGGTGACGCTGCCGAGATACTTGGGACAACCGATCGTCAGGCGCGCCGCATTACATCGGCTCTGCTGGATCGCGGCGTGCTCGTCTCGGAAGGTGTCCGTGCGCCGCTCAGGCTGGCATTTCCAGCCGCACTCGCACCAAGGTGGATGCCAGGGCTATTTCCAGACAAATAACGACCACGCATTTGAGCGACCGTGCCAAGTCAGCGCGGCTCTTATAACTCTTCGAATAATGAGGGTTGCTCGAACAGGGTCTGGATCTTCAGCCAGTGAGGCGCGTACGCCTCGCGCTTAATCCAGGCCAGCACATAACCGCCAGCGTCTTCGATGATGGACGGATGAATGAAGTGTGAGCGATGGCCGGTCTCGGTGATCGGCGGCAGCGCGCTCTGGGGCCCAATCGTCCGGATATCCAAATGGCCGACCACATATTCGCGATCGACATTGCGTAGAGCCCGGTGATCGGCAGCGGCGCGCTCTGGGGCGCAATCGTCCGGATATCAAAATGGCCGGCCAGATATTCGCGATCGACATTGTTCTGACGGTTGAACCAGTCAGGTTCAGGCGTACCAAATAGCAGTGGCGCGCCCACCAGGATTCGAACCTGGGACCCACGGCTTAGAAGGCCGTTGCTCTATCCAGCTGAGCTATGGGCGCGAAATATGCAGTGCCATGCACTGCGGGGCGCGCAGTATACTCGGTTTCTAAAGCTTACAAAACCTTTCTGACCAGTCAAAGGCAACTGGACATATCGTGAGTACAAGGATTATCCACATTCGCGGAAGCCGACTTCGAGGGGTTTGCTGGCGTGTGTGATCGGAACAAAAGAATGGGGTGGCCGATGGGTCTTGAACCCACCACCTCCGGAGTCACAATCCGGCGCTCTGCCTGATGAGCTACGGCCACCATCGAAACCAAATGCTGTGGAAAAGTGGTCGGGGTAGAGAGATTCGAACTCCCGACATCCTGCTCCCAAAGCAGGCGCGCTACCAGACTGCGCTATACCCCGACGGCTGAAAGCAGCAAGCTGACCTTCGGCATTTCAGGTCGCGAATAATACGCACTGAACACTAAGCCGTCAACGCTTTGATTAGACTTTTACCTTCGTTTCGGCTCATGCGACAATAGCCCTTTTTGTAGGAGTACAGCATGTCTGCGATTGTATTAGACGGCAAAGCCATTGCCGCGAAGACTGAGAACGAACTAAGTCAGCGGGTCGCTCTCATCAAACAGCGAACCGGTAAAATACCAATACTCGCAACGATTTTGGTTGGCACGGATCCGGCGTCTGCGACCTACGTTAAAATGAAAGGGAACGCTTGTCGCAGAATCGGCATGGAGTCACTGGCGATTGAGCTTGGTGCCGAGACCACGACCGAGCAGCTCTTGGATCAAATTGACACCCTGAATCATAATCCAGAAGTGCACGGCATCTTACTCCAACACCCAACTCCATCTCAGATCGACGAACGAGCCTGTTTTGATCGCATTGCCCTCGAGAAAGATGTCGATGGTGTCACCTGCTTGGGCTTTGGTCGGATGGCCATGGGAGAGAGTGCGTATGGCTGTGCTACCCCGCAAGGCATCATGCGGTTGCTTGATGCCTACGATATCCCAATCTCGGGCAAGCACGCGGTCGTGGTTGGTCGATCAGCGATCCTCGGCAAACCGATGGCAATGATGCTGCTCGGAAAAGACGCGACGGTAACGATTTGTCACTCTCGCACCCAAAATTTAGAGGCGCTGATCAAGCAAGCTGACATTCTAGTGGGCGCTGTTGGAAAACCCGAGTTCATTAAGGCCTCGTGGATCAAAGACAACGCCGTCGTGATCGACGCAGGCTATCACCCAGGCGGTATAGGCGACATTGAACTTGCGCCACTACTGCAGCGGGTAGCGGCCTATACACCCGTACCGGGCGGGGTTGGTCCAATGACGATTAATACTCTGATACAGCAGACGGTGATGTCGGGCGAAAAAAGCCTCAGCTAGGGCTCTGCTCAAACGCCACTAAAGACCGCTAATGTCGATGATCGCGGGCCTACGTGTCTGGATCTGTTCGAACACCACCAGAGACCACTTACGTCGATGATGGCGGGCCTACGTGTCTGGCTCTGTTCGAATACCACCAGAGACCGCTAATGTCGATGATTACGGGCCTATTTGTCTGGCTTTGCTCAAACACCATCAGAGACCACTTACGTCGATGATGGCGCGCATATGTGTCTGGCTCTGTTCGAACACCACCAGAGACCGCTAACACCACTGGTTGCGCCCGCACTACCGTGGCTCTGATCGAGCCACTAAGATCGACGCCAGATCGTCCCCTCTGGTGAGTCTTCGAGTATGATGCCAGCCTCGGTTAAGGTTGCTCGCAAAGCGTCTGCAGTGGCGAAATCTCTCGCATTCTTAGCATCGGTTCGCTGTACCACAAGCCGGTCAATTTCTGCGTTACTCATGCCTTCATGATCGCCGTGTGTCGCGGTCAACCACTCTGTTGGTGAGATCTGCAAAATACCCAGTAGCGAGGCGCATGCCAGAGCGCGACCCTTCATGCGCGGTTGATCCTTTTCCGTCGTTTTATTGAGCTCACCCACTAACTGGTGTAACTCACTAATCGCCAGTGGTGTATTCAAATCGTCGCACAGCGCTGCATACCAAGCTTCGTTCTTGAGTTGCTCTGATTCAGGCTCGATCGCCGCCACGCCCTCGACTTTCCTGAGCGCATTGTAGAGCCCATTCAAAATATTCTCGGACTGATCGAGCAACTCTTTAGAAAAGTTGAGAGCCGACCGATAATGGGCGCTGAGCAACGCTAAGCGCAATACCTCGCCCCGGTAGAGCGACAGTAACTCTCGAATGGTTTTGAAGTTGCCCAAGGACTTAGACATTTTCTCGCCATCGATGTCGATATAGGCATTGTGCATCCAATACCGCACGAAGCCACCACCGTAAGCGCAGCAACTCTGGGCAATCTCATTCTCATGATGCGGAAAAATAAGATCTCTGCCACCGCCATGAATATCGATCTCGAGACCCAGGTGCTCATGAATCATTGCCGAACATTCTAAGTGCCAGCCTGGCCTACCTCGACCCCAAGGACTGTCCCAGCCTGGTTCATTATCGACGGCGGGCTTCCAGAGCACAAAATCTCCCGGATGCCGTTTGTAGTCGGCCACATCCACCCTCGCGCCGGCGAGCATATCGTCTAAATTACGGCCAGAAAGACGACCGTAGTCGGCCATACTGGTGACATCAAACAGCACATGGTGCTGCGATTCGTAGGCATGTCCCTTGGCGATCAATACTTCAATCATCGCTATCATTGGCGCCAAGTTTTGAGTCGCTCTGGGTTCAAGCGTTGGTCGTAACGTACCCAGAGCAGCGACGTCTTCGTGAAATTTCTGGGTAAACTCTTGGGTGACTGATTCGATCGAGTTCGAGCGCTCAGCCGCTGCGGCAATAATTTTGTCGTCGATATCTGTGATGTTGCGGGCATACGTCACGTTTGGATACTGACTCATCAACAATCGGTACAAAACATCGAATACCACAACCGGGCGCGCATTACCGATGTGCGCCAAGTTGTATACCGTTGGTCCGCAGACATACACTGTCACATGATTCGGGTCGCGAGGTTCAAACCGTTCTTTTTTGCGGGCGCCGGTATTGTAGAGTTTTATATCAATGGTCATTCCGCGCCGTCCTGCCATGTGTCACGCAGGCCAATAGTGCGATTGAATACTGGGTTCAGCTGGCTGTGATCGAATCGATCTGCCACAAAGTAGCCTTCACGCTCAAACTGAAAGACCGCCTCTGGCTCAGCCGACATAAGACTCGGCTCGATATACGCAGAGGCCACCTCAATCAGAGAGTTTGGGTTCACCACCGCCAAAAAGTCGCCATCAGCCTCAGGTTCAGCTTGAGTGAACAGACGATCATAGAGCCGCACGGTCGCGCGCTGCCCTGCCGTTTTTGAAACCCACTGAATAACACCCTTGGGTTTAACACCATCATCGGGATCAGCCCCAATTGTGTTTTCTATAATGGTCGCCAATACTTCAATCACCTGCCCCGTATCATTCTTAATGACATCATGAGCCTCGATCACATAGGCATTGCGTAAGCGAACTCGCTTACCCAACACCAATCGTTTGAATTTCTTATTCGCCTCTTCCAGAAAATCGTCTGCATCGATCACAATTTGCTGGGTAAAGATTAGGTCTCTTGCACCCAAACTGTCGTCTTGGGGATGATTAGCCGCGCTAATGACCTCGTGATGATCTGAATCGAGATTAGTTAGTGTGACTGTGAGAGGATTAAGTACCGCCATGGCTCTGGGTGCACGCGTATTCAAATCATCCCGCACTGCGTGCTCGAGCATCGCGACATCAACCACCCCGTCACTGCGGGTTACCCCGATTCTATCGCAAAAAGTTCGAATGGCCTGAGCGGAGTAGCCGCGACGGCGCATGCCCGCGATCGTCGGCATCCGAGGGTCATCCCAACCGGTCACAATCCCCTCGTCTACCAAGAGCTTTAACTTCCGCTTACTGGTGACGGTAAAGTTCAAATTGAGACGACCGAACTCGTATTGATG
>OBNU01000127.1_pt1 | contig 9546 bp, 10 predicted proteins | sample 1494211 | NCBI WGS metagenome assembly OBNU01 (sample SAMEA3275559, study PRJEB22092) | marine metagenome | biome: ENVO:01000252 "freshwater lake biome"; feature: ENVO:00002042 "surface water"; material: ENVO:00000021 "freshwater lake" | collected 2014-06-21T10:00:00+00 | depth 2 m | reverse complement strand
TCTTCGTGTTAGTGACCAGCTCAAAGGTCTGAGTCGTTGGCGTTATGCTTGGAAAGTTGTACGTCGCCATTATACGAGCCTCTGTCTACGGAGCAGATCTTGAACCTGCTTAACGGTCTGCTGTGAAGTAACTTCCATTGCAACTCGGATTCTCTGGTCTAGATCACCGCCACTACCTGTAGCGTCCACGTTGTTGATAATTGTGATACCCTGACCCTGACCCTTAGTGTGATCTACAACTGTCTCGTTAGGGTGAAGAATAGCCGGGAATCCACCCTTGCCATCAACGCCGCCTGATCGAGCGCCGGTCCCGGTAAATCCACCACCCTCAAACGATGCTAGGGCGATTGCCTTAGACAGAGCGGCAGTGGATGCCATACCGGCTTGAGCGCCGATAGCGTTAGTACCCCCTGTAGCTAATGAGGTAAGAGCTGCGGCTGGAGCCATTGCTGTGGCTATTCCAATGCCGGTGGCGGCGGCAGTAGCAACAGAGGTAGCGGCAGAGCTATTCTCGATCGCCTTCTGGATCATCTGCTGTTTAACGTACTCAACACCCATCTGTACTATGGAATCAATTACGTTATCGACAATAGTCCTTCCGACCATCTTGAACACATCGCTCATCGATGCGCCCTCTTTGACGATAGCACTGATGGCACTTACACCCATCTTCTGCATACCCTCAAACCCACCGATAAGCTTTAGCTGGTCATTCAATTGGCGCTCTGCTGCTGCCGCTCTAATCTGATAGATCTGATCTTCAGATTCTTGGACAATCATGCGGCGCTGGGCTTCTTTCTCCGCCTCAGCCATATTGGTTAGCTTCGCATACTCCTTGAGTATATTAAGCTTCTGATCTTCCTGTGCCTTGATCCGATCGATTTCAGAGACGCCAAGCTCTAATCCTTCGTATGCGCTTATTATACGATCTCGCTCGCGCTGTTGCTCTTCGTGACCCTTGACCAACTCAGCCATCATCTTGTCGTTTTCGTCCATCAAGATCTTGACTCTGTCCATAGAAGCCTGTTCAGCCATCTGGTAAGACTCGTTAAACTGCTTAAGCTCTAGCTCTCTAAGGGCGGCAAAATACCTTTCGTTAAGCCTCAGTAATAAGTTATTGCGCTCATCAACACTTATCTGAGTGCTAGAATTAACTGCATCAAAGTTCTCTCTGTATTCTTTATTGAGCTTCTCCTGCTCGGTTAGGAGATCCTCTCTCAGCTTAGATATAACTGATGTTACATTGTCTGCGCCAGACTCAACGTCAGCCTTGCCAAATTTCTCAACAGCCTCGGTAAGACCAACACCCATGACCTCTTTGAGGAACTCTGCTTGCTCTTCTGCGGTCCTCATCTGCCTAGCAGACTCTAGAACATTTGCGGCAAACGCAACGAACTCTGTGCTAGAAGATTTCGCACCCATAGCCATGTCAGCAAGAAGCGTTTCAAGCTGAGGCATAGAAGCCGGATCGACGTTAAAGTTATTGATTGCGCTTGCTAAAGTTACCGCCTCATCTGCGGTCAAACCGAACTCTTCCTGAAGGTTTCTGGCTGCCGCCGAACTTGCTTGGAAGCTTGTGGGATCACCGGTAACCTTGGTAAGGTCTCTCGTAAGCTTGATTACTCTCTGAGTCGATGCCGAGAATGAGTCGTTTGCTAGAGCCCCAGCCTTTAGGGCCTCTAGATACTTTTGCCTTAGGGTAACCTCTGCAAGAGCAGATGACGCTGTTGCCAGATCGATAAAGTCCTGAGACAGCATTCTGGTGCTAGTAGAAACATCCATCTTGATAGTCTTATTAAGAGACTCGAATGTTTTCTCTAGCTCAGAGGTTGCTTTTTTGGCTTTGCCTGATGCTGTGAAAAATGTAGACATCGCTGCACCAATAGATATTGCAGCACCAGCAATCGATCCCCACGGTCCAAGCAAAGAGGCGATCTGAGAACCCTGCTGACCAAATACCAGCATGGCATCAGTTCCCATCTGCATCTGAACCGCAACGTCTTGTACTTGGTGACCCATCTGACCAAACATGCCGCGCATGAACCGAGCTTGGCGACCGCCAACCCCCATTGCCGCAGAGCTGTTTTTGTTGGCTTCAATTGACCGGTGAAGTATGGCAATCTGCTCTAGTTGCTCTTGGTTCGCCCCAGCTAACTGAGCCTTGTATAGAAGCGCCGCCTGAGCGCCCTCACGATACTGTCGCTCTTGTATCTGAAGGGATTGTATCAATCTATCTGTATAGCTAATCGCTTCTGAGGTTTCATCGTTTGCGGCATCAGTTGCCATCATGGCTTGTTGTTCGGCAGCAGTTTTTTGCTTCAGCTCATTGACTGATTCCTGCATCGCCTTCATGCGTCTGACTTCGGACAGGGTAGCGCCCTCGAGCGCCGCCTTAGCGCGAAGCATTGCGTCTCTGCCACGCTTAAGCTCTATCTCTTGAAGTCGGAGTGTCTTAGTATATCGATCAGATACGTTCTTGGCTTTACTGAATGCCGCAGATGCCTTAGCAACAGCCGGGCTTGCAGAGTCCGATACGTCTAGGTTAATGAGAACTGTGGCTTCAGTGTTTGCCATTTTTGCTTTGCCTCTCAGCCTTAATCTTTAAGTATGAGAACCAATGATTATACTCATCGGCTGTCATTTCTAATATCACTCGAAGAGGCTGACCGAGGTGCTCTGCTAAATGATACATGTAGTACAATTCAGTAGGACTGCCCCGGTCATCTATTAGTTTTTTTCGCGTTCCTCTTCGGACTCTCCGTCAACATTCATTACGAAGTTAGCCAGGCGAGCAACGATGTCAGGATCGACATTTCTTCGCAACTTAACCTTATCGCCCACATCAAATACTGGGCTACCTTCTGAGTCCGTAAGACCAAAGATGACAGCATAGACCATGTAGTCAGTGCTGTCGCCATTTGCTCTAGCTAACCATTTAGCCCGGTCATCGAGTGTCAGGTTCTTGCTGAAAAGAGTGGTTCCCCACTCTTCAACCTCAATCTTCCTGATAGTCTTAGAACTAAAGTGCTCAATAGCAGAGTCAATTAAAGACATAAATATCCTTTAGTTGGTTTACATGATAGCTATATCAGCGATCAAGGCGCAGGTACGGCTCCTTCGGTAAGAGCTCCAGTGCCTTGCAGAGTAATTGACGCCTCAACCAGACCGTCAAAAGACGCTGTTCGAGTGACGCCAGTTACAATCGCAGAGCCAGTGTAAAAAATATCGGCTGTCGTAGCTCCCTCTGGGTATACATTAAGCACGACCTCAGAGCCGATAGTTAATGCGCCTTGACCGGTAGTATCAGTCTCATCCCAGTACACGTCCACCGAACCAGTGAATGTGCTAAGGCTTGGAACGTAAGTTCTAGCCGAGTCACCCATAGTGGTGGTTTCAAGTGTATCGGCTGACTCTTCGAGAGAGTAAGACCGAATCTCAGCGATCGCGTTAGCGCCGATCTTTACCGTTCCTTCTGAACCTTTGTGAACTGCCATTTCTATTCCTCCTCGGAATCGTCTTCAATAATAAATTCTTCCGACTCCACTACAGGCTCATCGGACTCAATAATCTCTGCTGATTTATCAGCAACAATAAGCCATCCTTTGCGGAGCATTTCATCCACTTTGGCTGGCATTACCTTAATAACTGTTTCACCAAAATACATTTCTGTCATGCTGAACTCTCCGGGCTTCCCTCTATTGTAACATAATCAACCTGAATGGTAACTCCAGCATATGCCACTGGCTGGTCGCCATCATTTGAGAACTGAGCAGAAAAGCCAGTGACCCTTGTGTCTCTAGCAAATCCACCTCTCGTCAGGTCTGAGTAAAGTGCCGCCTCGATTTCTGCCGATATGGTATCTATTGTATCATCATAATCGGTCACGCCCCTAACATATATCTCGGCAGTCACAGACATTGTCCTCATCTGCGTCCGAGGCGGTCTCATTGACAGGTCGGTCGTTGATTCTGACTCTGTGTACAGAATAATGCCCGGTAGTTTCTGAGTGTTTAAGGGATAGACTCTGGATGCAAATATGTTTGAGCCAGTTGTAGATAGCCCAGTGAGAGTAGTCCGTATGTTGTCTCTGATCGATGTTCTGATGTGAGCCATTACTGCCTCTCTAACATCAAGTCTGTTATGCCAGTTCCGTCCGACATGACAACTCTCACTATGTAATTGATAGACCGCACAACCAGTGCATCACCATCAGCCGCATTAGGGACATCTGATGTCCTGCATACAAAGTGTGGCTGAGTTATGGCTACAGGTACAGTTCCGCCAGCATCGACCGCCTCATACGCATTGTCGAATATGCCAGTTATAGTGGTAAGCGCTCCACCCACCGGTGTATATTGCGCAGACTCACCAAAGTCAGCCAGCATGGCTAATTGATCGGCTGCAGTCTCTACTGGCATTAAGCAATCTTCCTTCGAGTTCGACGCTTAGGCTTAGTCTCTTCTTGGAGACCCACTGCTCGATCTACTGTCTCGACCGGCTTGCTTTCTACCTTAGTGATACGACCAATGCCGACTAGCTCTTTCGCCTCGACAGCATCAACCTCAACAACGTCACCGGCGCGAACCTGCTTGCCGCCGATCACTGTACCCTTTAATACTAAATAGCTCATATATTCACCTTTTGGCTTTCTTCCAAACTCTCCGAACGTGTTACTTGAAAGCATGGGAGAAAACCCCCTCCGAAGAGGGGGAGATCACTTAGCTGCCGCCGTCGTTGCCTAAGCAGAATGCTGTAGCGTGACGTACTGCTACATCGCATGACTGCAAAGCCACAACTCGGACAGTTCCGCTTGTGCTCGCTGTATATGGATCTACAACGATATCCAGACCACCGAACATGCCCACCAACAACTGGCTGAAGTCGCCGAAGTAGAGATCGCCAGAACCAACCTGATTAGATACGATAGTGCGGTATCCGTTCATGGTTCCACCGGGCTCAACTACGAACTGAGCAGTGTTAGCCGCTTTCTCAACAGACTTCAATGCACCGTACATTGTAGCGTTTGAGATGTAAGCGCCACCGTTGCCAAGAGCGTTGTCTTCTCGGACCTTAGTCTCGAGCTCAACTACCTGAGCGTAAGTGGGGATCAAGTCAGGAGCAGTACCGAAGTCTACTGTGTTGATGCCTGAAGTGTTCTTGATGCCTGTAGGCTGACCGCTTGAGCCAGAACCTGCCAGTGCGCCAAGGTCGATCGCAAGAGCGATAGACTGAGCAAGGTCATCACGAACCAGTGCCTCGACATCGAGTGAGCTTTGGATCATTAACTGACGTGTGATGTCAGTGAACGCGCCAAGTGTCTTCGGTGTCATTGACACTGAACCTACAGTCATTTCTGACTCGCTAGAAGCACCGCCTTCAGTGCTGATCCATCCTGTGCTTGCTACGCCAGTCTTCTTAGGAATCTTAACGTCTCCAGAAAGACCAGAAAGCATAGTAGCACCGGCTTGCATTACAGATGATGCATTGCGAAGCGCGTCGATGAAGTCACCACCACGGAAGTCGTCAGTGAACAATGCAGCCTCATCGGAGCTGTTCAAGTCACGCTTCCATGTTCGAAGTACTTCAGCAGGCAACAAGATGCCCTGTGCTGTGCGACCATATGCCTTAGCGGCAGCGCGTGAACACTCAAACTCGAACGCAGCGGCTTCTTGAGCAGCTCTGTCGGTAGGATTAGCTAACGCGTGGATTGCACGGAGCAGAGAGAATCGCTTGACTTCACGCTTGCTCATGCCGATTTCTTTCTCTTCTAGCGCACGAGTTGAACCAATAACATCTAACAGCTCACCACGGAACTCTTCGATGCTACGGCCTTCTGCGATTGCTTTCTGAGCAAGATCAGAGCGGCTGTGCTTTGCGCCTAACTCAACAATCTGAGCGGCATTACGTTGTGCGGCTTTGCGGGCTTCTGCCTCGACTGCCGCGATATCAATTTGATCTGACATGGGAATCTCCTTAAAGTCAGTTTTTATCACGGGTTCAGGTGAAACTTCGCTTGACCGACCAACGCCAACTGTCACATCAGCGGGAATCGAAACCAAGCTGGCTTCCATTGGTCTCCAGGACTTAGCGACATAAGTCTCCTTGTCCTTTCGCTCCATCTTGTTGATAGCGTAACCGACCGAAATATTCGCTCGGATTCCGTCCATCACATCATCAAATGCCTCTCGAGCAAGTGCGCCTTTTCCAAAGCGTACAGTCGCGCGGAGTCGCCGCGCCGAGCCGTCAAGGTCAACTGATTCTATTACGCCGATTTGCTTCTCAGGATCATGATCCAAAAGCAAAGGGGCTCGACCACTAGCCAAGAACGACAAATCAATCGCCTCTTCGCTGTGCTCTAATACTTCCATTCCGAAAGAGCGCATTACAGGCTCTTCGGAGCTGATTGCGATACGAACTCGGCGACTATCCTCATCGACAGTCTTAGCCTCAAGCTCCATCGCTCGGTGAGATACCTCAACCTCGCCCTTTCGATCTTCCTCAATGGGCTCTAGGGTCACCTCGACAACCTCTTCGGCTGCCGCTTCGACCACCTCTTCAATGTCAACTTGTTGATCTTCCATAGCGTTTTCCTCAATCTCTGCGTCTAATTCTACCACATTGAGCGATCTTTCGTCCTCATCTATAGAATCCATACGCTCAGTTATCTTCTTGCTCCATGAGAAGCCTGAATCTCCGCCCCACAATGCCCAGGCGATTCTGCCAGCACTGGGGTATCCATCTTCTCCAGGACTGAAGCCTTCCGCCTGCTTATCGACCTCATGACGGGCGAAGAAAGAATACATGCGCTTAACAGTATTAAGAGATAGGTCGCGACCATTAATGATATCCCTAGCACGAGCAACACCAACCTCAGTGCCACCTCGACCGAACTCTTTGCGCCACTCAAGACCTCTCTCAGCCTCATCAACCATTCCCTCGGTTGGAGTGGTGTCTATCTCGACGCCTTTATACTTCGCCATCGTCATATCCCTCTGGCGCTACTGGAGTGAACTGAGCAGCGTATGGCTCTAATGCGTAAGATACACCAAACTGCTCCATGAGAGCCTTGTCGCGCTGAATCTGAGCCAATAACTCTTCCGTATCTTTTCCGTAATTTGATGCAACGTCTTGGAGTGACAATACACCGTTCTTCATGCCCATAATGGCTGCGGTCATCTCCTTCTGGGGATCTACCCACTGCCAAGCTCGACCACGGAACTCTGACGCGTCAGAAAAGCGATCATATTGACGCAGTGGGATACCGAATGTACCCATCTCCATCGCAGACCCTAACCATGACTCATAAATGGGTCGGATGACGTGATCGATGAAGAATCTCTGTAGGTTGCGATACTGATCCCGCTCCTCTAGCGCACCCTGACGTATTGAGCTGTAAGATGTAGCCTCGAGGTCGTTAGATAGGCTGGTGTAAGATACACCAAGACCACTAGCGATACCCTTGAGGATAGACTTGTGGAAGCCATCGAAGTCATTACTAGGGAAGGGCGTGTCAAAGGTCTCTAGCGAAACCCCGTCAGGAAGTTGATGGAAGGTTCCGGGCTCGGCGGTCATTACAGGTATTGAGTCATTCATCTCGTCAGCAACAAAGCCATCGCCTTGCGGTGAGGTGAAGAATCCCATCTTAGATGCGCCTAAGCGAGCGTTAATGACAGCAGCCTCTCTAAATCCGTCCAACTGCTTGACCGCAGCAATCGCGGACGCTGTCCAAGGTTCGCCTCGAGTCTGACCGGCTCTCAGTGGCATGTAGATGTGGATAACACGATCCGCAGGAACGCGGGTGTGAGCCGTAGTCTTAGATATGCTAGTGTAGTCGTAATCGCCGGGGTGGTAACTAAGAACGTGGTAGGCTACAGGTCGTCGGAACTTGTCCAACTCAACACCCATACGGATGTCATTGCCGTTTGCCGCCTTCTCGTTCTTCTGCTCATCCACTCGATCTGGCTCGATGAACTCAAGAGCGAACGAATCATGAAAAGACGCGTTACGATGCTTGATGATAAACACCTCACCGTCCCTAGCGAGACCTTCCATGACCATCTTCTGCACGTCAATGAACGAGCTCTTACCATCTACGGTGCAATGACCCTTCTTTGACCACTTCTTGAACGCATCCTCTACCGCCTGGTTACCAGACTGATCCAGTGCGCCAATAGAGTCCATCGCCTTGACTTGAAGAGAGAAGCCTCTCTCACCGACCACATTGTTCTTAAGCAGGTCTAAATATCGCTTAACGTACTCGTTATTACGGGCCAGATCCCTTGATCTGTTCCGCATTCTTCGTATAACGGGGTAAAGTTCGCTATCTGCACTCCTGTTAGAGTCAAAGAAGTCAGAATACAGACGAGAAGTGCTTGCGGCGGCATATTGACGCCTCATTACCTTTGGCTCCTTGCTCTTTGGCTTCAGGAAGTCAAAAATAGCCATTTAGAACCTCACCTGAATCGTTGAGCCGTTTTTCTTGCCCTTCTTGATTAGCTCGTTGTTGTTGTGCTTCACAACCTCACGACGATAGTAATCTCTGGCGTCTAACAGCTCTTTAAAGGTTAGTTTAGTAAGAGATCGACCAGAAATAGAGTATTCCGCTACGTCAGAATCCGCTTTTCCCTCTAGAATACTCTGAATCTTGATAACCATGATCTCTGCATGAATGCGAGGATCAGCTTGGTTGTCGTCCATGTCAGGAATGGCGTTAAAATCACCAGTATCTACAACGATACGGTTGCCTGAACTGGTCTGCGTTATCTCTAACTGCCAGTGATAAATGCCCGTTGCGAACGATGCTGTCGTTGCAGATGAGATAGAAAACAGGTAATAATCGTCAGTTGACCCAGCCGCTTGAGGTAATTTGATCTCATTAGACCCACCGCCTGTGATTCTAGCCACATATTCTGCGGTATATCCCTCTGATGTCTTGTAATCCGTTAAGTCTGATCGCTTCCACTGAAGAAAGTCGCCCACGATAATGTCAGTAGGTTCGCCTTCAGGTGCATTAGCCGCATCAAATAAATTAGCCATAGTTTATCGCCATGAGTTCACGAAGTTACGACCAGTTGGTGGAACAAACGGTCTTGATTGCGGTTTTCGATCATTTGATTCCTCTTTGATCGATTTTATCGGCTCTTCCGATGCAATTTTGTCTGCCATTGAATTGACATTGATGCCTAGTATAGCATATGCCGCATATGAGTACACCATGCAGTCGAGCGCTTCGTTTCTGGCTCTAATCTTCTCAAATACGCGCTTCTTGAACCCCTTATGGAACCGAGTAACCACCTTTTCTGCCGTTAACTGACGGAAATACTCCTCATCCAACCTGTCGGAAAAGTGGATATATCCTGCACCAGGCTCGTCAATTCTCATGCGAGCGAACAAAAGTGACTTAACTGTGTCCACACCGACAGGAAATAGTGGGCATTTAGCCACGTTTGCCTTAGATGGGCGTCCAGCGGCAGGTTTACCCTCTCCACCTACCCCTTTTATCGCAAATACCCGTCTCCCCGTCTGTTTCTTGCAGTATTGGTACAC
>OBNU01000126.1_pt1 | contig 9567 bp, 9 predicted proteins | sample 1494211 | NCBI WGS metagenome assembly OBNU01 (sample SAMEA3275559, study PRJEB22092) | marine metagenome | biome: ENVO:01000252 "freshwater lake biome"; feature: ENVO:00002042 "surface water"; material: ENVO:00000021 "freshwater lake" | collected 2014-06-21T10:00:00+00 | depth 2 m | reverse complement strand
ATGCCCTGAACGAAGACTATGGTTAACACAATAGGTTAACGGCCTCTCTACTCGACGTGCTTAATGTGACCGAACGACCGGTGTATGCCAGGGCTAATCTTAAAAGCTGGATGGAGACTAACGCGATTGCATATCGCGTTAGCACCCTCTCGGGCGCCGTCGCTGCGCTCCCGCGTCCAATTGGTTGAAAGTCGACCAACCAATTTCCAAATGATTGATTTTATATATCTTTTATCGGTAACACCCGTTGCAAGTTGCACCGAAATGCAAAACGAAGCAGGACTGATCCCGGCAAAAGTCCGGCAGTGGCGACCTATTGGATTGGTACTACGCGTCCTCTGTGGCGAAGGCCAGGCCCCATAGTTTCTACGGATTATCGAAGCGCACCTTGTCCGACTTGAACAAATCCGGCCCCCCGTTATTCGAATTACATCGACTCAAAAATTCATAATCAGAACGCGAGGGATTTCACCACCATCGTTTGGCGAACAGGCTGGCTCAACCATTACACGATAAGGAGAAATATCCTTCAAAAATCACCTAAAGAGGTCTATTTACCCTCATTTATCGTGTTTAGTGCGGTCCTGTTGCGCTCTGACAAGATGCTCATTGAGCTGCTCCCTTAGCTTATTGCGCTGGGCCTCGGTCCATGTCTGAAAACCCTCGCCCGACTTAAAGCCCAAACGGCCTGCGCTTACCTGCTCCTCGAGGTAGGGGTTGGGTCCAGAACTGCGATCAAGTTCGGGAATAATCGTCTTGTGGATATCGAGAGTAAGATCCAGACCGACCATATCCGCGTTTTCGAGGGGTCCCAACACAGCTAGACGCAGTCCAAAGCTATTCTTGACACAACGATCCAGCGTTTTTGCGTCACAAATGCCCTCAGCCACCATTGCAATCGCTTCTCGCCACAGTGCGTGCTGCAAACGATTGGCCACAAATCCCGGCACATCCTTCTTGACATGTGCGGGCTCCTTTCCAATGCTCGCAAGCAGTGTCATCGTCTGGGCCAGGGTCTCCTCGTTAGTCATCACAGACGGTATCACCTCGACCAGCGGCACAAGATACGGAGGATTCCACCAATGCGTCCCGACCATCCTGTGCGCGGAAGCGAGCCCCTCGGTAATCTTTGAAATGGGAATGACCGAGGTATTGCTCGCGAGAATTGCAGTCTCCGGAGCAAGACGCTCGAGATCAGCAAAAACGGCTTGTTTGAGCTCCATCTTTTCGGGCACCGCCTCTGTGACATAGTCTGCATTGGCGACGGCTTCTGCCAGCCTATCGGTCACAGCAATATTGACAGCAACAGAGCCATCCTGCCCAAGCCCTCGAAGCGTATCTGCAATCCGCCCGAGCAGTGACTCGCGAACCTCATGGGCGGGCTCGAATACGGAAACACAATAACCCGCTGAAGCGAAAACCTGAGCGATCCCTGCGCCCATAAGTCCACCACCCACAACTACGATGTTTCTAATCTGCTTCATTTTGACCTAGCCAGCGGTATAGCCGCCGTCAGCATAAACGACGTGGCCTGTGTGGAAATTCGACGCCGACGAACAAAGAAACAGTAGCGGGCCGGCGAGATCTTCGGGTTCCCCCAACCTGCCAAGAGGAACTCGGGCGAGGAACCCATCCCTGACCTTCTTAGCGTTCTCATTATCTTCGAACATCCAGGCCGTAACCGGGGAGCGAAACACCGTGGGGGCGATAGCATTTACGGTAATCTTGTGCTGACCCCACTCGCAGCCCAGCGCTCGAGTCATGCCATCGATGGCAGATTTGGATGTGCAATACGCAGAATATCCAGCGGGATGGCCCAACTTGCCTCGAGCAGATGATGTAAACACGATCTTCCCGCTGCGGCCCTGGGCGATCATTTGTCGTCCTACCGCCCTGGCGGCTAACCAAGCGCCCTCCACATTCGCCAGCATCACTTTTTGAAACCGTGCCGGCTCCATATCCTGAATTGGTGAAATATCATTCATTCCGGACGCGACAACCAGAATGTCGATGCAACCGAACGCGCTCACAGCGGCATCGACCATCGCATCACAATCTTCCTCCGTGTTCGGCCTCCGGCACACCTGAACACTTTCAACACCGCTCTCGTTGAGTTGATCTGTTAGTTCGCTTAGAGCATTGGCGTTGCCAGCGGTGACAACAAGCTTGGCACCCGCCTCGCCCAAGGTAACGCACGCGACCTGACCAAAAGATCCGGTAGCGCCGACGACGAGAGCAACCTTTCCAGACACGTCGAACAGACTGGAAACATCAATCTCGGGTAACCTCATGACTGCTCCTGGTACGGCATAATTACAAGCATCGTTGCCATGTGATTGCTTTCATTCACTATCGCGCGCGACTCATCGCCAGAGATGTAGCAGCTATCGAGTTTAGAAAGCCTATGCTTCTCACCCGAGCCGAGGATTATCGAAACTTCCCCCTCGAGAACCACGTAGATCTTTTCCAGCGGGCTCGAATCCATTTCCGCGCCCCCTCCGGGCAAGAACTGGGAAAGCCCCGTCCAAGCAAATTCGACGGAGGATACCTCGAACCCCTGCAACCGCAGCCCACGCATATCAAAATGTCCCGGCGCATCGTAGCGAGGTGCCTGGTCGAACCGCGTGATTTTCATACAAATTGCCCCCGGCGCTTGGCCAACCAACCCTACTGAGCGGATCCAGTTTCAATACGGAAATTTCCGGTAGGATCCACTATCGCTACCAGTCGAACGATACAGCCGTCACCTTTTTTCCAGCGCCAGGGGAAAGCGGCGAACGTAACCCTTTTTCCCGAAACTTTATCGATGTCGCCACCGATGTTTTCAAAGCCACAAATGCCGTTGGAGAGGATAAGGTTGTGACAGGGTTCCCACTCGGGAAAGTCCTCCAGCACATCGCGACCGGTCTCTGCTTTATACTCGGCGCAGACATCGGGCAATAGGCCATTCGGCGCGCCTGGGCCATGCGGTCCAATCGCCGTGGCGAGAGGGTGGTCAAGGGCCTGTGTATCGTTGCCTGCCATTTTGACTTTCTTTTCTACAAACCATTCTCCCGCTTCCCGGCCGAAGCCCGGCGCATAGCCGTAGTAATGCCTGTTGTCGCCGTAGTATTTGTGCCAACCGGTGTTCACGATGACGATATCGCCCTCTCGAACGCTCGGCGTAGCGTTCTCCAGGTCTTCCCGGGTAATCAACTCCCACTTTTTCTTGGGAATATTCAAAACTACACCTGACCCAAAGAAATACGGCAAGGGTACTTCATCCATAAAAGGGGTTCCCGGCACGACGTGAGCGGGCGCATCGATATGGGTACCAGAATGCATCACCGTGGTGATACGCTGGGTCAGAACTCCCGACTTCGACATACTATGCAGACGCTCGATTTTGACATCTTCAAAATATGGCCAACATGGCTGCCCAAGCCCCCATGGATGACTTAAATCGTAAAATTCTAAACCCATCTTGTTGAGCAAATTGCTTTCTTCAAACTTGCACAGCGATTCATCGCGCCAATCACCCTCTTCCCAGCCCGGCATCACAAACCTCTCAGTCTACAAATGGTTATCAAAAATCGTATAGCGATATAGATGTATTGCATAATGATTACACTGCAATAAATCAATGTCAAGATCGTGCGCGCCCTGATTCCGAATCATCTCACCGGATGCAACACTACGCTTAACCTACCTTGCGTTTATAGTATTCCTTTACAATACATCTGTATTGCTATATGGTTTCATCTTGGTGTTTCAATTGAGAACCTCATCATGAAAAAAACTTATGGGAAGGTCGCTATTTCATGTGCCATTACGGGCGCCATTCATACGCCTACCATGTCAGATGCTCTTCCCTACAAACCTGAAGACATTATCCAGCAAGCAATAGACGCAGCCGAGGCAGGTGCCGCAGTACTTCACCTTCATGCCAGGCATCCTGAGGACGGATCTGTATCACTGGACCCCAAGCACTTCATGGGATTTGTTCCCGCCATTCGAGCAAGCAATGATGCGGTACTCAACATCTCAACAGGCGGCAGTCTCCTCACCACTATTGAAGAAAGGATCAGGCCCTCGGAGATCATCTCGCCAGAGATGAGCTCTCTGAACATGGGTAGCATGAATTTTTCATTCCACGGGCTCGCTAGTCGCTACAAGAACTTCAAGTTCGACTGGGAAAAGGCGTACATCGAGAACTCCGACGCCTATATCTTCAGGAATACATTCAGGGATATCGCCCAGGTGGAGAAATGCCTAGGGCAGGCGCATAACGTAAAATTTGAGCACGAGTGCTACGACGTCGGCCATCTTTATAACCTAAAATTCTGCATGGATACAGGTTTATTCAAGGCACCCGTCTTCATCCAGTTCATCTTTGGGATCCTGGGCGGAATCGGCGCTGATCTGGATAACCTGGTCTTTATGAAACGCACTGCAGACAGACTTTTCGGCAACAACTATCAGTGGTCAGTCATGGCTGCAGGGGCAGCTCAGATGCCCTTTGCTACACAAGCGGTAATGATGGGAGGCAATGTAAGGGTGGGCCTTGAAGATTCGCTTTTCATTGAACGCGGTAAGCTCGCGACGTCCAACGCCGAACAGGTTTTCAAGATAAGACGGCTGATTGAGGAATTGGGTTACGAGGTCGCTACTCCAGAAGACGTCCGTGAAATGCTGGCTCTCAAAGGGTCCCACAAGGTCGCTCTTTAGGATTTGTATCCACACCGCGTCGCAACGAGGATAATATTCATTTATTCGACTCGACGGGCTGCAGGTCCGTCAGAGAACTGAAAGGAAACCAACTACTCAGAGTCGGGGACGCTGCGCTTGTTCGTCGTACCACGCCGACTGTAGTAAAGGGAAAACAGGTAAAAGACCAAGCCAAAACCGCCTACACCCAACATCCATGCATCGGTATGTTCCATTAAACGTCCTCCCTCATCAGCCTTATAACTCTCCAGAGTATCTCGGCGACAACGACAATCGCGAAGATCATGCCAGCTGCAGTTAGCAGCAATTCCAACGCAAGATTCATGGGCTTGGTCTCATCTGAAGAACCTGAGAAGGCAAATCTGAAAACAAGGCCGGTTTCGTGTGCTTCGCCAGTCCGAAACAAACAATGGTCAGGATAAACGCAACGATCACACTAATGTGGGCGTTCTCGAGCTGCGCCAATGCCGGCATGCTGGAGGAAATGAACTGCCTGATCGGACCGATAGACCATACACAGTTGACCAGCCAGGTCCCGAACAAGATCGTAAAGGCAGCAGCGGTACTACGCTTCCAAAACAGGCCGGCAACGATGACAAAAAAAAGTGGCGCCAGCCATGCGAATAGCCAGGTGATGGCACTAATCACATTGGGATGGTTAAAGAACGTCAGGGCCGCCGCCAGCGCACCAACGATCAGGATCACGCGCTGAATAAGACGGTGCTCCTGATTCAGCGAAAGGCCCCCCTCCACATTCGCCCCAACAATGTCTTTTGTAAATATGGTCGCAGGAGCCAAAGCTGACATGGCAAATGTCGACAACAGTGCGCCTAGAAACCCCGCCTGTAGCAGCACAACCAGCCAGGTTGGAAGAAGTTGAACAACCATCGTAGCAGCCGCAAGCTTGGGGCCCAGTTGTGCAAACTCCGGTATCGTTGCCGCGGCCAACCCGCAAAGCACCGGAAACACACCAAACAAGCCATTGATTGGAGCCGCTATCCAAAGCGATCGTCGAATTACAGCCTCGTTCCTGGCGGACATCGCGGCCGCCATGCCCTGCTGGTTTACTGACTGCGAAAAAACCACCGAAAATACCGCAGCGAGGGCGAAGCCTACCATGAGATCGGGAGTGCCGAAGACGCTCAGCTTGTATGCTTCGCCACTGACAACGTAGTGCTCTCGGACGCCTTCCCAACCCTCTGGAAGTACGAAGCCCAGATAGATACCTGCCGCAATGATGGATACGTACATCACCACAGCATTCACCAGGTTAACCCACATGGTTTGCTTTATCCCGCCAAACGTCACATAGGCTGTACCCAGAACAGCACCGAGCACCGCGGACCAACCCAAAGACCACCCACTGATTGCGGAGATACCGATGCCCAGTGTTTGCGTTTCGAGGGTAACCAGACCAAAAACCACCATAGCAGCGATGCAGGCTACGTAGGTTCGCATTTTCGGGCCGTACATACGACCTAAGAGTTCGGGAATGGTCGCGCAACCAAGACGACGCACCCAGGGTCCCGTTCCAAGGCAGATGACACAGATAAGGATTGTGTGCGCAAAGCAGAACCAAAGGGCGATGGCACCTAGCCCAAAGGACATTTCCATCAAACCATAGACGTGGGCAGAACCGAGGTAGGTAATGGCCAGTGTCACTGATAACATCGCCATACCCGCGTTCCTGCCGCCGGTGGCGAGATCCGTTACGTTACCCGAAATTTTTTCGCGCCAAGCGAGATAGCAACCAATCCCGCCAATCACAGCAATATTGTAGATAAGCACTAGCGTGAGAACGGGACTCACACGCCGCCTTCCGAATCAGAGAGATGCCCGCAGGAAAGCATGGGCGAGCAGAGGACGATGGTAGCTATGTTCATGTATTCGAATACTCCGGCAAACGCTTCAACGCTGCTCGAGTATGCTGACACCCTCCCTAATTGTCAATACAGTTGGATCACGATGCGGGCCATATTGAAGCTAATCATCGCGCTCTAGTTCTCGATCTGCTCAATGATCTCCGAGCGACATCTTAGTAGTGCAGACTGAAGTTCGCGCTTGCTGTGCTTGAAACGAACTGTAGGTACGGGAATAGAAATTGCGTACAACGTGCCCCCGGGTTCCTGCAGTGCTGCACCGACCGCACTCACACCTTCCAAGTGCTCCTCATGATCATGAGCCACCCCGATTTTTCGGATCTTCGCCAGCTCTTTCAGCAGCACATCAAGATCACATATGGTGGCATCGGTATGTCGCTCAAGCGCTTTCGGCCCTAGTAGTTTGCGAATCTCGTCGTCACTCAAGGTCGCCAGCATTGCCTTTCCACTTGCCAAACAATGGAGTGGAAATGCTTCCCCGACGGGCGAAACGATATTGAGTCGCGCCGATCCCACCACCTGGTCTACAAACACCGTCCGCTTCTTCTGCATTTCCGACACGTCGACGGTCTCACCCGTCTCTTTTGCCAGCTGAGAAATATAGGGTCTAATGAACTCCACAAAGTTGAAGCTCGAATTACTCGCCATACGGAGAATTGCGGGTCCCAATTTCACCCGGGATGTCGGCGAGGCGCCGATGACAAAATTCTCTTCCGCCAAGGCATCGACAATTCGCTGCACTGTGGAGCGAGAAAGATCAGTCGCCTTAGCAATCTGCCCAAGACTCAAGCCGTCAGCCTCATTCTCCAATGCCCGCAGGACTGACGCCGCTCTTGCAATGACTTGAATACCTTTTCTCGGGATATTTGACTTTTCTAGTGCCACGGCTTTCTCACAAAAGGACAACATAGAGCTATGATACCATAGCGTGACACCTGCTCATGCATGGTTTGTCTCTCGAGCATTACCTGCAGCCGTACGCAAATCGCACATTCATCCCTATCGTTAGAGAATTTGATGGCAGCGCTAAGGCTCCCCCCGGACACACTCTATGGGCGCGCGCGAGTCAGGCTCTGCTGCGATTATGCCGGTCGTAGCGGCAAGCTCGTTCCATTGAGCTACCATATCTGATGTTTTCTCCGGCATGCTCGCGGCCAGATTGGTTGTTTCTCTCGGGTCGGTGTCAGGATGGTAAAGCTCCCGGCTTTCGTCGCCGTAGGGCTCTGGGAGCCTCACGATCTTCCACTGATTAAACTCGATGAGCATTTACTTATAGATGTGGTCTGGACGCAGCATAGGGTTGCAACGAATCCACCGACAACATGTGCGTCTCGCTCTACGAGACTGTAGCTATTAAGATCTTATCAAACGACATTGATCTCTGGAATTGGCAAGACCCGATGTTGCGTCAGCAACATTGCCTGTTACAGGTTTGAGACATTCCTCGGATCTCGCTTAACAACTTCTCATCCTAGTCCACGTCACCCCAGGCCCCATGCACCTTACTTTCTGGAAGGATAACTCCATTCGTTTGCGCATAGGAGTCCCACAATTGCAGCATGTGGGCAAGTCGCTCGGGTTCCGAATCAGAGAGATCGTCGGTCTCACCAGGATCAAGGTGCAAGTTAAACAACTCCCACTCGTCTGACCCATTGGGCCCAGCTACACGAGTCAGCTTCCAATCACCGGATCGAACCGCTCTACCACCGAAAATTTCCCAGCCCAGGACATTGTCGATTTCGTGAACACGGTCTGAACGCCCCCTGAGCAACGGCATCAGAGACCTTCCAGTCCGAAGATGGTCATCAGGTGACGGACGAAGCCTTGCATGAGCGAGATCAAGTATCGTCGGATACAAATCCAGGACAGTAACTACATTTTTCTCGATAATGCCCGGTGATGTTAGTCCGGGCCCCGCGACAACCAATGGAGCGCGAATACCACCCTCTGTAGTGTGCGCCTTCCACAGGCGGAAAGGCCCCGTGCTTGCCTGGGCCCAGCCGGGCCCCAAATATACATAGGAACCAGCTCGTCCCATCGCTTCATAGCTATGATCAAAGGTCTGTTCCACCCAGTCGTCGCCGCCAATTCTAAACCGGCTGTTACCCTCTGCGCCGTTGTCAGACATTACCACCACGACAGTGTTATCGAGCTCACCACTACGCTTTAGGTAATCCAACAGACGACCAACGTTTCGGTCTACCAAGTCGATCATGGAGGCGTATATCTCCATTCTTCTGGATTGCACTCTCCTCTGCTCATCGGTCAGTGAATCCCATTGAGGTACCACGCGAGGCAACACAGAAATAGTGGGTGAGACTGGAAGAATACCAAGCTGCACTGCGTTTTTGATCCGAAGCCCACGCAACGCTTCATAACCCTGGTCATAGTCACCTCGGTAAAGGTCCAGCGCATGATCCGGCACTTGTAACGGCCAATGCGGTGCCGTATACGACAGATACATGAAGAATGGTTTTTCAGGATCTCGGTGATTCGACAGATACGATATCGCCTCGTCGGTGTAGAACTCGGTCGAGTAGAAACTGTCGGGCAATTTTTCAACCAGCACCCCATCTTCGCGGTAGAGAGCATCTGGAAACTTACTGGTTAGACCCATCTTGTCAGAGAAGTGACTGCCACCTCCCATAAGCAGGGCAAAGGATTTTTCGAACCCGTTGCCTGCAGGACTCGTCTCCTCCGTCAACCCCAGATGCCACTTCCCAACCATATAGGTATTGTATCCAGCCTCTTTGACGACCTCAGCCAAGGGTGTCACACGCTCGTTCAGGTTACCTTCATAGCCGGGCTTACTCCTCTGGTTCGGAGCGATATGCTCAAGCATTGTGCCGTGACCTGACACATGATGATCAAGGCCTGATAGCAGCATCGAGCGCGTCGGCGCGCAATTTGGGGAAACGTAGAAGTTGGTGAATCGCGCCCCCCTCCGGGCCAGATTGTCGATGAGATCGGAAAAGCACAA
>OBNU01000125.1_pt1 | contig 9651 bp, 8 predicted proteins | sample 1494211 | NCBI WGS metagenome assembly OBNU01 (sample SAMEA3275559, study PRJEB22092) | marine metagenome | biome: ENVO:01000252 "freshwater lake biome"; feature: ENVO:00002042 "surface water"; material: ENVO:00000021 "freshwater lake" | collected 2014-06-21T10:00:00+00 | depth 2 m | reverse complement strand
AATGGACACACGCTCATTGCCCTGCAGTGGTTGGCACTCAATCAAACAACCTTGCGGCAGCAGTGGTTGCCAGCGTAAATGTCGTCCTCTCCTGATAACGGCTCTGAATCGACTCGACGAGGTCTACTTGGTTCGAGTCTGGTGGTAGGAAGTATGACCCTGCTGTCACGAGTTCTGGGTTTGATTCGAGACGTGGTGCTCGCCGGATTTATCGGTGCAACCAGTGGCGCAGACGCATTCTTCGTGGCGTTCAAAATTCCGAATTTCTTGCGGAGATTGTTCGCTGAAGGTGCCTTTTCGCAGGCGTTTATCCCGGTCTTATCGGATTACCGCGCGACCGGCGACGATCCTGCGTTGCAGCAATTCATTAATCGAGTTGCCGGTGTTATGGGTGGCGTACTGTTGATGGTAACAACAGTCATGGTCCTCGCCGCTCCGATAGTCGCCACGCTATTTGCGCCAGGATTTATGAGTGATCCGGTCAAGTTCGCTTTAACCGTCGATATGCTGAGGATCACGTTTCCTTACTTGTTTTTGATCTCTCTGACGGGTATGGCAGGTGCTATTCTCAATAGCTACGGCTATTTCGCGATCCCCGCGATTACCCCTGTTTTCCTCAATCTGAGTTTAATTTTAGCCGCACTGGTTGCGTCACAGTGGTTTGATCCCCCTATATTGGCCCTGGCTTGGGGGGTGTTGGTTGCTGGGGTGTGTCAATTGACGCTCCAGTTGCCCTTTCTTGCTCGTATCGGACGCTTGCCTAAGCCCGTTTGGACACCGAAAGATGAGGGCGTCGGGCGAGTCATGCGGCTTATGATTCCAGCGCTGTTTGGTGTTTCAGTCAGTCAGATTAACTTGTTACTCGATACTGTCTTGGCCTCTTTGTTGCCAGATGGCTCGGTGGCTTGGTTGTATTACTCCGATCGTTTAACAGAATTACCTCTAGGTGTGTTTGGAATTGCAATTGCCACTGTGATTCTGCCGAATCTATCTGACCTACGGATTGGGGGAGGGGTTCATCAGGCACACAAGGTACTGGACTGGGCTGTGAGGATGGTGGTCATCATCGCCATACCCGCTACCTTAGCCCTGTGGATTCTGAGCGCCCCCATCCTCACGACACTGTTCGAGTATGGTGCTATGAGAGCTGAAGATATCGCGATGGCAGAGCTGAGTATGAGAGCGTACGCGCTTGGCTTGGTTGCTTTTATGCTGATTAAGGTGCTGGCGCCGGGTTTTTATGCCCAGCAAGACACCAAAACTCCGGTCAAAATTGGCGTGATTGCCATGGTCTCTAACATGCTACTCAACGTGGCCTTTGTGTTTCCTTTGATGTGGTGGTTCAACATCGGTCACGTGGGCTTGGCGTTGGCGACAAGTTGCTCGGCACTGCTCAATGCAGCTTTGTTGTATCGGGGTTTGGCGGCTCGATCGCTGTTCGCTTGGCAGCCCGGTTGGGGTCGATTGTTGCGAGCGCTCGGTTTGGGTTCGGGGCTTATGATTGTCGTGCTATTCACAGGGGTCGGTTTGTTACCTGATTTCTCTGAGATGTCTTGGTGGCAGCGTGCGCAGAATTTAACGTTATTAGTGACCTCTGGCGCACTGAGTTTTCTTCTAGGAGCATACCTAATGGGCTTGAGGACGGCAGATCTCCGCGCGCCTCGGGCTCAAGAATCGGCCTAACAAGTTAGGCGGTAGGGGTTGATTTGGGTATACTAACGCGTTTAGTAACAATGAAACTGTTCTCATGCAATTGATCCGCGGTTTGCACAATTTACGCGCAGAGCATCGCGGATGCGTTGTTACGGTCGGGGCCTTTGACGGCGTCCACAAGGGTCATCAGTGGGTGATTCAATACCTCAAAGAACAGGCGCAGAGGCTCCAGTTGCCCAGCACGGTGGTGTTGTTCGAGCCCTTGCCGAAAGAGTATTTTCAGCCACTTGAAGCGCCTGCTCGCATCATGAATTTCAGAGAGAAAGTCGAGGCTCTAGGAGACTGCGGGGTGCAACGTATTCTGCGAGTCAATTTTAATGCCAGCGTTCAACAAATGACCGCCGACTCTTTTATCCAAACCGTGTTCTACGAGGGTTTGGGTGCTCGTTTCGTCGTGCTCGGAGATGACTTCCGCTTCGGCAACGACCGTACTGGTGATATCGAACTCATGCGCCGCAGGGGGAAGCAGTACGGATTTGAATGTGACTCTACCCCCACGTGTGAATACGAAGATGGCAGAATCAGCAGTACTCGCATTCGAGCCGCGCTGAGCGAAGGCAATTTTACCGAGGCGGAGCAATTATTGGGACGCCCTTTTTCACTCTCAGGCCACGTGATTTATGGTAAACAGCTGGGCCGTGAGCTGGGTTTTCCAACTGCGAATATCAAGTTGGCTCGATTACGTGCGCCCGTGAATGGGGTGTTCGCGGTCCGAGTATCCGGTGGTGGCCTCGAGCATGCCGCTGCAATCGCGAATGTGGGTGTGCGCCCAACGGTACATGAGTCAATTACGGCCAATCTTGAAGTTCATCTCATTGATCGCAGCATTAACTTGTATGGCACTCGCATCAAAGTGACGTTTTTGCATAAAATTCGAGACGAAATAAAATTTAACGATTTAAATCAATTAAGAACCCGAGTGTTGTCCGATATCGATGCGACGCGCAGGTGGTTTCATGATAATCCGCAGTAAGAGACCCTTATGACTGACTACAAAGCGACCTTAAATTTGCCGCAAACTGGCTTTCCTATGAAAGCTGGATTGGCGCAGCGTGAGCCCGAGCGGCTGCAAGCCTGGCATTCCGATAATCTGTACGAGCAGATTAGGAATGCGTCTGAAGGTCGTCCTAAATTCATCTTGCACGATGGTCCGCCCTATGCCAATGGTCAATTACACCTCGGGCATTCGGTCAACAAAATTCTTAAAGATATTATTGTTAAGTCAAAGCAGTTAGCCGGTTATGACGCCCCTTACGTGCCCGGATGGGATTGTCACGGCTTACCGATTGAACTGAATGTCGAAAAGAAAGTGGGCAAGCCAGGCCATAAAATTACTGCGGCAGAGTTTCGGCAAAAGTGTCGTGAGTATGCGACCACGCAAATTAAAGATCAGTGCACAGATTTTATCCGATTGGGCGTGATTGGGGACTGGGAAAATCCCTATCTGACAATGGATCCGCTGTTTGAAGCGAATATCATTCGAACCTTGGCTAAGATTGTGGATCATGGCCATCTGTTAAAAGGCTATAAGCCGGTTCACTGGTGTTTAGATTGTGCCTCTGCCTTAGCCGAGGCTGAGGTTGAGTATGCTGATAAGGAGTCTTCAGCAATCGATGTCGCCTTCGCTGCCAGTGACTCAGCGCACCTAGCCGGCTTATTCGGTGTTACAGAGGCGCCAGTCAGTGCGGTTATTTGGACAACGACCCCATGGACTCTGCCAGCCAATCAGGCCATTTGCTTAAATGCTGAGTTGAATTATGCCTGGGTCCGCACAGAGAAAGGCGCTTTGATCCTCGCTAACGATTTGGTCGAGAGCTGTATGCAACGCTTCGGCATCACTTCATTCGAAATACTGTCGACTCTGCCCGGCACTGCACTTGAACACTGTGTCTTCCAACATCCGTTTGCGGGCAGAGAAGTGCCGATCATTCTCGGTGATCACGTCACAATAGATGCTGGCACGGGCTGCGTTCACACAGCACCCGCCCATGGCCAAGAAGATTATCAAGTCGGACTGAGTTACGGATTGGCGACCGATAACCCAGTAATGAGCAATGGACTCTTTGCGAGTGACACGCCGCTGGTCGGCGGGATGCACGTGACTAAGAGTAACGCTCCTATTATTGAAGCATTATCAAGCTCCGGCGCGTTACTCGCTAATCGGGTATATCAGCACTCTTATCCGCATTGTTGGCGGCATAAAACTCCGATCATTTTCAGAGCGACACCGCAGTGGTTTATCAGCATGTCGCAAGCAGGATTGCTCGAGCAGGCCAAGAATGCCGCTGATGCCGTGCAGTGGATTCCTGACTGGGGCAAGGCGCGAATTGATTCGATGCTCGAAAATCGTCCGGACTGGTGTGTCTCGCGACAGCGCACGTGGGGGGCTCCAATCGCTCTATTTGTTCACAAAGAAACCGGAGAACTGCACCCTGATACACAGGAGTTGATGGAGGCGGTCGCTCAGAAAGTGGAACAAATCGGCATTGATGCATGGTTCGATTTGGATCCCAAGGAGTTATTAGGCGACGATGCCAAGGACTACGACAAAGTGACTGACACGCTCGATGTTTGGTTCGACTCGGGTGTGACTCACGCCTGTGTTCTCCGGGAGCGAGACGAGCTAAGGGCCCCAGCAGATTTGTATTTAGAAGGCTCCGATCAGCACCGAGGGTGGTTTCAGTCGAGCCTGCTAACAGGCGTTGGTGCGTTTAATGAAGCGCCTTATCGCTCTGTTTTAACGCATGGTTTTACGGTCGATGATCACGGCCGCAAGATGTCGAAGTCCTTGGGTAACATCGTCTCGATTAAGGAGGCAACGCAGCAGTGGGGTGCTGATATTCTTCGGTTGTGGGTAGCCTCAACGGATTATCGCGGCGAGATCGCTTTCGGTGACGAAATTTTTAATCGAACTTCGGATGCGTATCGACGCATACGCAATACTGCTCGATTTCTGCTTTCGAACCTAAACGGCTTTAATCCTGCTAGCGACCTTTTGAGCCCGTCGGCAATGTTGCCACTAGATCGCTGGATTGTTTTTCGCGCTGGCGAATTACAGCAGCAGCTGGCGGATGCGTATACTCAGTATCAATTCCACTTGGTTTATCAAAAAGTGCATCATTTCTGCGCCTCTGAACTTGGTGGTTTTTATCTCGATATTATTAAGGATAGACAATACACCGCGGGCACAGAGAGCATCGCGCGCCGCTCTGCGCAATCGGCAATGTTTCATATTATTCAGGCACTGGTTCGCTGGATAGCGCCCATTTTAAGCTTTACAGCGGACGAAATTTGGGAGCATCTGCCAGGTGCTCAGAGTCGCTCTGTTTTTCTTGAAACTTGGTATGAGCCCATTGCCGCTGTCGAACCGGATACCACTCTCGATGATGCCTTTTGGACACAGATGCTGGTGATCCGCAGAGCAGTCAATGGTGCTCTTGAGGCAGCTCGGTCGGATGGGCTGATCAAAGGCAGCCTAGACGCAGAAGTGGTGCTTTATGCCTCGGATACGCTAAGGTCTGTGCTTGATAGATTAGGTGATGAACTCCGTTTTGTGCTGATCACATCTGAGGCAAAGGTTCAGCCGATGGTTGACCTACCCGAGCCTCTCTACGCTACCGAGCTGCCAGAATTAAAAGTATGGGTGACTACCTCATCTCACGAGAAATGTGAGCGCTGTTGGCATCGTAGGGCCGACGTGGGCACACATGCCGAGCACCCGACTGTCTGCGGACGGTGTATCGATAATATTGAGGGTGACGGGGAGCAGCGGCTTTATGCCTAAAGCCATTCCTCTGACTGCTCTGTTTGCGACGGCTGCAGGCATTGTCATTATCGACCAGATTACCAAAGGAATGGCGAATGCTTGGCTGATCTACGGACAACCAAATCCACTATTACCCTGGTTGAATATCACTTTGCATTATAACGAGGGGGCTGCCTTCTCGTTTTTGAGTGATGCGGGTGGATGGCAGCGCTACTTTTTTTCGGTTGTGGCTGCGGCTGTCAGTCTTGTTATCATTGTGTGGTTGCGGCGCTTGTCTGCCGCGGAAGTAGGGTTGGCTTGGTCATTGGCGCTCGTCCTTGGTGGTGCCGTGGGAAACTTAATTGATCGGGTTTTTCTGGGATATGTGGTCGATTTTATCTCAGTGCACTGGGCGGGTTGGTATTTCCCAACGTTTAATGTGGCTGATTCAGCGATTACGCTGGGGGCAGTAGGATTAATCTGGGATAGTTTCCGGTCGTCTCCCTCAAAACAGCAAATCAACGGTGGTTAAGGTATGACACAACTCACTATTGGTACAAATACGAAAGTGACATTGAATTTTTCTCTTGCGCTCGAAGATGGCACCCCGGTTGATAGCAATTTTGGTCAGCCACCGGCCAGCTTTACCGTCGGAGATGGGAATATTCTCGAGGGGTTTGAGCGTCATCTCATGGGACTTAAAGCGGGTGAGACTCGCGAGTTCCTGGTGCCCCCAGAAGATGGTTTTGGTCAGCCTAATCCCAATAATATCCAGACAGTCAAGCGTTCATCATTTGGTGACGATGAGTTGGTAGAGGGGCTGGTCTGCACTTTTGGTGCTGCCGAGGGGGGCGATGTTCCCGGTGTCATTCGGGCAATTGAAGAAGACACGGTGACTGTTGATTTCAATCACCCGTTGGCAGGTCGCAGTATTATCTTCACAGTGGCGATTCACTCGGTCGACCCAGCAGAGGTGCATTGATGCAAGTTAAGCTCGCCAATCCCAGAGGTTTTTGCGCGGGCGTTGATCGCGCGATTGATATCGTTAATCGTGCCATTGATCTGTTTGGAGCGCCCATTTATGTTCGTCATGAGGTCGTTCACAATAAAATTGTAGTCGATACTCTGCGCGGAAGAGGTGCTGTTTTTGTTGAGGAACTCGATGAAGTTCCAGCAGGCGCTACCGTTATTTTTTCTGCTCACGGCGTCGCTCAAAGTGTTCGCAAAGAAGCCAAAGAGCGAGGCTTAACTGTGTTTGATGCGACGTGTCCTCTGGTGACGAAAGTTCACTTAGAGGTGTCTTCGCACAGCCGTAAGGGCGAGGATTGTATTTTGATTGGACACAGAGGACATCCTGAAGTCGAGGGTACTCTGGGGCAGTACGATACCTCTAATGGCGGACGAATGTTTTTGATTGAGCACGAGGACGAGATTGCCGACCTTGACGTCAAAGACCCCGAGCGACTGTCTTATGTCACTCAAACGACTTTATCAGTAGATGATACTGCGCGAGTTATTGATGCTTTACGAGAGCGGTTTCCCGCGATTAGTGGACCCCGTAAAGACGACATCTGTTATGCCACTCAAAATCGTCAAGATGCGGTGAAGGCTCTGGCGGCGAGTGTTCAATGTGTGTTGGTAGTGGGTTCGCCCAACAGTTCTAATTCGAATCGCCTGCGCGAGTTGGCCGAGAGGATGGGGACGCCCGCTTATTTGATTAACGGACCTGATGATCTCGACGCTCGGTGGTTCGAGAACTGCGAGTCGGTTGGAATCACAGCTGGGGCTTCAGCACCGGAGCATCTGGTCATTGAGGTGGCAGAGGCTCTTCGGCAGTGGGGTGGTCAGCCGGCTCAAGAGTTGGAAGGTCAACCCGAGAACGTGACTTTTTCGCTCCCTAAGGCTCTCAGAATCGACGTGCAGGCAGTCGACTAGGGCATCACTTTCGCCTAAATTTCGTCGCCAATAACCATCTGGTTTTCTCGCTCTCTGCGCTCGGCAATAATGGAGTGATTGAAGGAGAGAGACGATGGCTGACCGAGGCTTCACCTTACTAGAACTGATGCTCTGCATCGCCGTTTTTGTTACGACAGCGGGATTCGCTGCCCCTGCAATGAAGTCACTCGTGACTTCAGTTCAGTTAATGAACTTTACTCGGCATCTTGCGCTCAGCCTTCACTGGGCCCGAGTTCATGCACTGACACATTCAGTCCCTGTCGGGGTTTGCCCGAGGCGAGCACCTGATGCAGACCAGTGCGGGGGTGGATACCATCAAGGGTGGCTGATCTTCCAAGATCTCGATGATAATCGCCGTCTAGATGCAAGCGATGTGGTGATTCGTTCTGATCTCGGCGCCGACTCGTTCATACGCGTCTTTAATCGAGCGGGTGATTCTATCGTCACGCGGTCTATTTTTTTTGCTGCTAATGGTACCTCTGGGTCAGCCATGACTTTGGCACCATGCCCGATTGATGCCGATACGGAATATTCTTATGGGATTGTACTGAACAATATTGGTCGAGTGAGCGTCCGGTCAAATTTGAGCGCTTGTCATGACCAGAATAGCTAGGCATACGCCAGCATTTGCGGCAGTCAGGGGCGTGGGCCTGATCGAGGTTCTGGTCGCGCTCCTACTGATCTCGATTGGCATGCTTGGACTGGGATCTTTGCAAATTAATGCCAAAAGAGTCGCTCTCGAATCCTTGCAAAGGACCAAAGCGCTTTATTTCGCGAGTGGTATTCTGTCCACACTTCGAACGAGTCACGCTAGCCTCTCTTTCTCCGCAGGGGGAGCAGGCGATCAATCAACACCAGATGCTGGCCCCCCAGACTGTTTCGCTGAATTCTGCGATCCCAGCGCCATGGCTGCTTATCATTTGGCGCGCTGGGAGGCGATGATAAAGGGGCGGACTGATCGGAATGTTGCCGCTGGCGATGCCACCATTGTCGACTCATTGTTTGATGCCGTTAGTTGTACCCGAGTGATGGGCAGCGATCCTTTGCGGAGTGTGGACGTAACAATCGTCTGGTCAGGGTTGACCTCTATCGATTACGGGGATTTCAGGGGCTGCGGTGGCGCGGATATTCGAGCGCCACAGCGGGCTGTGCTCAGATCAATGGTTTTGAGTGAGCTGTTGTGATCGATTCAAATCGGATCAGGTTGGCGGGTATGACTCTGACGGAGGTCATGGTCTCACTGCTACTATCGAGTTTGTTAACACTCGCATTGGTATCTTTGTTTGTCTCCGCCAGACGATCATCCTTGCAAGATGAGCAGCTCGCGACGCTACAAGAAGTGGGTCGTTATGCCCTCAGTTTCTTAAGCCGCGAACTAGAAATGGTAGGATTTATGGGTGGATTCGATCAAGTCGAAGTCATAGACAACGCCGCCCTTGTGTCAGCCGATCAATCAACGCTGACCCAAGACTCATGCTTAGCCTTGCTATTGGATGGTCAGGCTGGCGTGACACACTTTAATAATGTCAACGAGTTTGGGCAGGAAACGGATCACTTGGGCCAATCCACAGGCCGATCGTTGCCATCTGATTGCAACTTGGGGTACCGGCGTTTGGTGAAGGGTAGCGATGTCGTTGTTATTCGCCGGGTAAAAGACCACTCGATACAAGAGCGTGGGTTTAGCACTGACAATCTCGTCCCGTGGGCTGTTTACCTCTCATTCAGCGATCTCTCAGGTCCTGCAGTTATGCATAGGGGTTCTGACCTTAATGCAGTGACAGCACTGCAGTCACGTTCACCGCAACGCGAACTCGAAACCTGGGAGTTTGCGCCCCAGCTTATCTATTTAAGAGAGCAGAGTGATGTGCTTTGCACAGATCAAGGTGCTCCTCCGCCGGAGTTATGCCGAATCCGCTTAAAGCAGTCGGGTTATGGCTTGTCACCGCCGCAATGTTTGGTTGATGGCGTGGAACGTATCAACATTACATTTGGTATTGATAATGATCGGAATGGCATGGTCGATCAATGGGCCGATGTCCCCCCGACTGCTCTAGCGGCACCTATCCGGAGTGCCGCCGTCGATCTATTGGTGCGATCAGCGGTCCTAGAGCCTCATTACTCCGACCCTAAGATTTATCTCCTCGGACGAGATGTTTACGACCCAATCCAGGACGGGGTGGCGTGCACTGAGCATCATCGCCGCACTAGCTTTCACACGGCTGTCGAAACTCGCAATT
>OBNU01000124.1_pt1 | contig 9674 bp, 6 predicted proteins | sample 1494211 | NCBI WGS metagenome assembly OBNU01 (sample SAMEA3275559, study PRJEB22092) | marine metagenome | biome: ENVO:01000252 "freshwater lake biome"; feature: ENVO:00002042 "surface water"; material: ENVO:00000021 "freshwater lake" | collected 2014-06-21T10:00:00+00 | depth 2 m | reverse complement strand
CAGACCGCTATCTGGGCATGCGTAAAGCGGTTATTTTTGGCGGAATCCTATTGGTGTTAGGTCACCTCGGTATGGCTTTTGAAGGCGAACAAGCGCGGCTGGTTGCGGGCCAAGTCGTTCAAGATACGCAAGCGCTGCAAGTGTTTTACGCCTCACTCGCACTCATCGTGATCGGTGTCGGTTTTTTGAAACCCAATATCTCTACGATTGTTGGGCAGCTGTATTCAAAAGACGACCCGAGACGCGATGCGGGCTTCACGATTTTTTACATGGGCATCAATCTGGGTTCGTTCACGGCGACCTTACTGTGTGGCTATCTGGGCGAAACTTATGGTTGGCGCTACGGTTTCGGCGCTGCCGGCATCGGGATGCTGCTGGGGCTCGTTACATTTATTCGCGGCCAAAAGTATCTGCGCGGTTTGGCCGAACCACCCAGTAACGAGCAACTTAAAGAAATCGTGTTCGCTGGGTTATCGCGTGAACGCTTGATCTACGCCGCCGCCCTGGTTGGGGTCGCTGTTGTGTGGCAAATGCTTCAATTCCACGGCGCAGTCGGCATCCTACTCAACAGCCTATCACTCGCGGTGCTTGCGGGTCTCATCTGGTTCATCACCACCCAATGCGATAGTGACGAGCGCTCGAGAATGGTTGTGCTGATCGTCCTTACTCTTTTCAGTGTCGTCTTCTGGGCTCTGTTCGAGCAGAGCGCGGCATCAATGACCCTGTATGCAGACCGGGTTATGGATCGCGAACTCTTGGGTGTGGAACTGACCGCATCGCAGTTTGGTGCAATGAATGCATTTTTCATTTTCTTGTTCGCCCCCGTATTCGCCTTCGTCTGGGTCTTCTTGGGCCGAAGGGGCCTAGAGCCGAGCACCCCAGTGAAGTTTGCGCTGGGAATTATGCAGGCAGGCCTCGGCTTTGGTGCCCTGGTGATTGGGGCCTCTATGCCCGATGAAACGGGCCGCGTTGCTGCTATTTGGATGGTTCTAGCTTACTTGCTACATACCACCGGTGAACTCTGTCTCTCGCCCGTTGGCCTCTCTGCAGTGACCAAGTTGGCCGTTCACCGCGTCGTCGGAGTCATGATGGGAGCGTGGTTCTTAGCCACCGCCTATTCTGAATTTGTAGCAGTACAGCTGTCGAAGCTCGCCGCTATCGATACGCATGAAGGCGAGGTGCTGGATATTGATGCCGCACTCGCATCGTATACCGATCTGTTTGAGTTCTTGCTGATGATTGGTTTATCTGCGGGACTGTTGCTGCTGGTGATTAGCCCGCTGCTTAGAAAAGGTATGCGCGGTATTCAGTAGACGCGAACGACTGTGAGCGAGCCACGTTTCGACATTGTCTTTCTGGGTCAGATTGTTGACGGATTTGACCAACAAGCAGTCGAAGCGGCTCTGTCCCGCTTACTAAAACTGCCGCCGGACAAGTCAAAACTGCTCTTTGGATCGCGGCCCGTCACTCTCAAAAAGTCAGTCGACAAAGCCCTCGCCTCACGCCTCTATGTTCAGCTGCGAGGGATTGGTGCCGATATTCGACTGCGACCGTCGGCTGCACCCCAAAGCGCCGATTCCAGTGCTTCAGACGTTGCGACCGCTCAAGCGGCAACGCTGCCCCGACTTGAGCGGGATCCATTGGCGTGGCGAGACGCTAAGAGTGATTCGTCTTGGGCTGCCCCCAATCCCTACCGCCTCGCCAAAGCTGAGCGTTACACCGAACAACCAGAGAAAACCGCTATCAAGCTGGCCGCATTGCGATTCAGTATCGCCTGTCTGATCCTTTGTATTAGCGCGTTTGGCGCAAGTACCTATTGGATACATTGGCCTCCCCAATTACCCCTGTTTGAAGTCAATGGCACGGCTCTTGAGAACGGTACTTTGCTACTGACGACACCGGAACGTATCGCCCTGTACGATCGTGCAGGATTGCTCGAAACCGAGCTCGCCGTCGAATCTTTTAATCTGAGATCGATCAGCGGTACCCCTGCTCTCGTCGATGAGACAACGTTTGTCACCACTGGGACGCGGGTACTTAAATTGCCCGAAGGGGGTCAACAAGAACTAGCGGGCAGTTTTTGGTGCCATATTCAGACACAGGAATGTGAGCTACTCGATGCGCTTAAAATATTTCCACCCGCGCTCGATGTGGTTTTTGACCCCCTTTCAGAACAACTTTTTGTGAATCACGGTACCTATTTCTCTGCTTATAACCGCAATTCTGGTCGTGCTCGTAGCACTACTTCGGGATTGGGTCAGCAATCTTTTGTCTTGTCTGATGGTCTGCTTTATTCCGCGTCGTCCGAGGCGCCGGCGCTGAAGGTATTCAGTATTGATCCGCGGTCTTTTTTAAAACCTCTCGATGAACTGCTATTTCTGGATCCCTCACTTAGCGATCCATTAGAGGCTCGACTCAAAACCTTTGTAGAAACACCTCGAGGGTGGTGGGTTGTTATCGAGTACGAGGGTACAGATCGTCTGCACCGTTTCAGCCGTTTGGGGGATCACCTCGACGCCATAGACTTGGCCTCCCCCATTGCTCAACTCATTCGCTGGCAAACGTCTATCCTTGCGATCCCAGAGTCTGGAGGGCCGTACCTAAAATTCTCTTTGGAGGGGCTTGAAGAGGCTCCCTTCTCAGCCACGCGCCTGCTGCATGCTCGCGATACTGCTGAAGCACAACAGCAACGACAGGAGGTCTTGTTAACCATTGTCGGTATGATGCTGACACTGTCACTTCTGCTGGTAGCGGCAGTACATGGTCTTTACCGACTGCGAGCTCAACTGTTCAGCTCGTCTGAGCCACATGACCGCCCCAGTCTCCTCGAGCTGCCGAATTCGGTCCGATGGTACCAGGGGCGTTGGCGAAAAGATCGAATCAGCATTTTGGTTGCGGCGGTGCTAACACTCAACCTCGCAGGTATCATAGGACTGCAAATGAGCGAACTGGGATTTTGGTGCACTCTGTTACTCGCGACTTGTAGCGCAGGCATTGTTTTGAGTATCGCTGCAATACTTAGCATCCCACAGGGCTTCATTGGCATTGATCGGTCTCATTTAGTGCTCGTTGATCGACACGGTAACTGGGATAGCCTGCCGATCTCTGAGGTTCTTTTTGTAGGCCCCTATCTCGCAACGCGACACTTGGTTTATTATAGCGGCTGGCATTGCTTGCAGGTTGATGTGCCGCTGATTGCTAAATGGCGAGAGAGCGTCGAGTCACAACTGCCGCAATCGTCTATCGCACGGCTGATCGCATTATTATGGGTGTCTAGGCACCCGCACAGTCAGCTCGCCTCAATCATTGCTGGTAACGCGAGCGCAGCAGTGCTGCTCTTCATTGCCGCATTACTCATCCGCTGAAATGTGGAATAAAATTGTCTGGGAGCGATCTAGCGAGCGAGAGTTGCCGTATGTACTGCTATGACACAGGAGAACACTTATGACCTCTGCCCTAAATGCGAGTACGTTGACCATTCCCGCCACGATTAGCGAGGAAGCGACGCTGGTAAGAGACGCCTTGCGCGCGCGTGGCCTAGAGACGCCGCTGACCAGCAATGAGCTCACGCGTGACGAAAAATATGCAGTGATCAAGAATGCATTTACTGACATCACCAAGACGCTTGGTCTTGATCTGACAGATGACAGCCTTGCTGAAACCCCACATCGTATCGCTAAGATGTATGTCGATGAGATCTTTGCGGGTCTTGATTACAGTCAGTTTCCATCGATTGCTGTGATCGAGAATAAAATGAATTTGGAAGAAATGGTCTGTATCGATGACATCTCACTGATCAGTACCTGCGAGCACCACTTCGTGACGATCGACGGCACCGCGAAGGTTGCTTATATACCGAAGACCAAAATCATTGGACTCTCTAAAATCAATCGTATTGTCCGATTCTTCGCGCAGCGGCCCCAAGTGCAGGAGCGGCTCACACAGCAGGTATTGGTGGCATTGCAAACACTACTCGACACAGAAAACGTGGCGGTAACGATGAACGCGACGCATTTTTGTGTGAAATCCAGAGGTGTAATGGATTCTAACTCGCACACAAGAACAACGGCGCTCGGAGGCGTGTTCAAAGACAATCCAGCCACGCGTTCAGAGTTTCTGAGCGCTTAAGTTTCGCGGTTATTCAAACGAGCAAAACAATCGCAGAGACACTGGTGGTCGCTATCACAAACCACCGATAACGTGTGTCGCCAATACGTTTCACAATCTGTATGCCCATCCAAGCACCCGCGACAATCGCGGGTATAGCGGCAGCCGTCAATGCCAGCGTGTTAACCGACAACGTCTCCCATACGAAGGCATGAAACGGGAGTTTGAACACGTTGACTATCAAAAAAAACCAAGCGGCAGTGCCAATATAAACTTGCTTTGGCAAGCGCTGGCTCAGCAAGTAAACCGTCATTAGCGGACCCGCCATGTTGCCGATCATGGTTGCCACGCCCCCAAGCGTTCCAGCAGATACGGCAAAAATCGGGTGTTGCGGCACCCACAAACTCTGCTTTATTTCCTGAATAATCATCATCGCGATAGACAACAGAATAAAGATCACCATGCACAGCCTGAACCACTCATCCGACACCCATTGACCCAATGCAGTGCCCAGTGCGACACCCACCGCAGTTGCAGGAAACAAACGCCACAGCACCGTCCAATCAGCATGCCGATGGTAATAGAGAACTGCCAGCACGTCGGCTACGACCAGCAGACCTAAAGCAATCCCCGTAGAGGCTTTGGCGCCAAACAAAAGAGCCAGAGTCGGCACCGTGATCATCGCCGCACCGTGGACACCGGTCTTACCCATGCCAATCAAAACCGCGCTAGCGATCAAGCCAAACCACTCGATAGGCGATAAAGTGAATATCATGGGCGTGTCCGTCGTATGCCGCTAGCCCATAATCAGGCGCTTAGACTTTGCGGCGAGAATATTCCATTAAAGCCCACAGCACATTACCGGAGCTGACTTGCCCGACCAGTTTACCATTCTCAATCACGGGGCGCCTGCGCTGTTGTGTCTCGAGCATACTTTGAGCGACCTCAACGATACTGTCGTCAGGTGAACAGGTGTTTAACGCTCGTGTCATGAACTCACTCACGAGGCGGTGATCAGGATCACCATCGTTGTAGATCGAGTTCAACATCGCCTTCAAACAATCAATCTCTGAGATAACACCAACCACAACACCAGCGGCGTCGGTGACGGTAATCCCAGTCAATTTATTATCGACAATCGTTTTGACCGCCTCAGCGATACTGGCAGTCTCGGCAATAGTGATGGGTGAGCGGTGCATACACTCGCTTACAGCAGCTGATTTCGGCATGAGAACCCCCGTTATTATGATTTCCGAATACGATAGCAATACCGCAGACTCTGCGCTACTGCTTTAAATCTGACTCGCACAATCTTTCACGGCGACACTGCCAACTGGTCAGCGGGTATTGTTAAGACTTGCAAAATGTCGCCGCTCTCGCTGAGTAACCTAAGCACCAGTTCAAACCTAGGAGCCTGGCCCACGATATCTATTTCACCGAAGCCATCGGCCGTAACATTATTCGGGAGCGCTCGTAAATTATTGGGTTCGTCATCTGAATTAAAACGGCCCTTTAACGCGCTATTGAGGCCGCTAGAGGTCAGCTCATAAAGCGGGTACGCAAAATCCTCTCGGTCTAACACACTGATTTCAGAAAGATGGCGATCGCCGCTGACAAGCACAACACCGTTGGCTTTGGTCTGCTGAATCAAGCTAAATAAGCGCTCTCGTTCTTGCGGAAAATTAGACCACTTTTCGAAACACTGTTGAGTGGGAAGGACCTGAATACTCGAGACCAACAAGCGCACATCGGCTGGCTTGGTGAGCTCGCCCTGAAGCCACTGCCATTGAGTCTCGCCCAATACCGTCGCATCATCATCGGTCATAAACTCCCATCCACCGCGTTGACACAACTCGTTGTTCTTGCGCTTCTCCATAGACGATCGAAAGCTACGGGTATCCAACACAATAAACTGAATCACCAAACCACTGTCTGCTACGACCGTTCTGGCGCTATAAATACCGGGCTCATCGAGCGAAGTAACGGCTGGTGTAACCGTGTTAAAAAACTCTAAGAACGCGCGCTTCGCCGCTAGCTTGTGTGGGTAGTCGGCGCCACCATCATTTAAACCGTAATCGTGATCGTCCCAGGTAGCGAGCAGTGGTATGCCACGCTCGTCCATGGCCGCCCGAAACGCTGAAAATTCAGATTGATTCGCTAGGGTTTGATAGGCCGCATCAAAGTTATCGGGTGGATCCATGCGCTTATAAGGACCAATATCGGCATAAACGTTGTCACCCATAAAAATAAAGGTATCGGGCTGACGATCATGCACGGCCGACCAGACGGGCATATCGAGATCTTGTCGTAGGCATGAGCCAAGACCCACTCGATATTCAACACCTTGGTGAGTCGAGGCGATTATCTGGCTGGAATCTGAAGCAGCGGCCAGGCCAGCCATCGAGTAACAAGCTAAGCCAACAATAAGGCCCCAGTTCCGTCTAAAAAACTTGTCATTCATGACTCAATAGCCCTCGGGAAGAGTTGTGTGGCAATCGCTTGAGCCACAATCGATATCATGATTGTAAACACACTTTAGGTCTTCTTTAACACCGCAAACTGCACTTGAGAATTAGCGAATTTGATTAATCTGGTAATATTGCACAAACAAAAGGTTACCCACGGTACTGTCATTATTAAGTAACATTGTCATCTTAAAGTAGTTAGAGCCATGGATTAGAAGCGTCTTGTGTCTAATGTTTGCGTAAATGCGCACCATGCAACGGAATAAATAAATGCCATACATAGGCCGCGAAGACGGCACCATGCACCTCGATGAGGTCACAGTTCAACGAAAACGTTTCAACCAACTCGAACATCAATATAGGACAACACCATGACTCGTTCATTTAAAGTAGGTCGGATTGCAGCCGCCGTAGCGCTCTCCATAGGTATGTCGACGGCTGTAATGGCTAATACGACGACATCTTCGATACGAGGCAACGTGGTTTCTGAGGCTGGGAAAATCTTTCCTAACGCATCAGTTACTATCGTTCACACACCCTCGGGCACTATTTCAACGACGACAACCAATGAAAGCGGTGTTTTCTCGGCGAGAAGCTTGCGTGTGGGCGGACCTTACTCGATCACAATTACAGGGTCTGGCTTCGAGAACGTAAAGATCGACGACGTTTACCTCAGCCTTGACCAAGCATTCAACTTGCCAGTGATGGTTCAAGCCGTCGGCGCAATGGAAGTAGTGAATGTCACCGCTAAGCGCCTGGGACAAACAGGTTTCCAAAACGATGGACTGAGCACAAGCCTAGGCTTAGAAGCTTTGCAAGAAGTAACCTCGATCGATCGAGATATCACTGACGCAGCTGAGCTTGATCCTTTTGCTTCGGTCAACGTGCAAAGCGGGGGCTCAAAAGAATTGTCCATCGCTGGCGCAAACAACCGCTTTAACTCGCTAACTATCGACGGCGTGGCGCTTAACGATCGCTTTGGTCTTAACGCCAACGGTTATCCTTCGCAGCGCTCACCGATTTCTTACGATGCCATTGAATCACTCTCGATTCAAACAGCCCCTTTTGATGTTGAATACAATGGCTTCACAGGCGGCACCATAAACGCGGTGACCAAGTCAGGTACCAACACCTTTACAGGCTCCGTCGGCTATTACTCTACCGATGACAGCATGATCGGCGACAAAAGCGGCGATGATGAATTCAGTTTCACCTTCGAGGAAGAAACCTTCGTAGGCACGTTAGGTGGCCCTATCATTGAAGATAAACTATTTTTCTTTGTCGCCTACGACAAGTACGAAGAAGTAGCGCCTCTGCGAAACGGTCCAGTGGGGTCAGGTGCACTCAATATTGAGCAAAACATTACCCTTGATGATGTTACCGAAGTTGCCCAAATCGTGAGTAGTGTCTGGGGTTTCGATGTTGGTGGATTCAGCAAAGGACCCGCGGAAGATGAGAAGCTGCTTGCCAACATTGACTGGAACATCAGCGACAGTCATCGAGCCAAACTGACATATATCAAAACCGAAGGCAACACAATCAACGAACAGAACGGTAATAACTTCCTAGCATCAGGCAACATATTAGGCGCTTCGTCTGCGTGGTATGACCGATCTGAAGAAGTTGAAAGCATTATCGGTCATTTGTTTTCAGACTGGTCAGACAACTTTTCAACAGAGCTTAAGATTGCGAGCACTACTCAAGCAACCGGCCAAGACTCTTTGAATGGTGCAGACTTCCCATCGATGGCAGTTATGCTTCGCGAAGTCGATGGTGAAGAGAACTATCTGGTTTTCGGGCCAGACCGTTTCCGACACGGTAACAGCCTCGACCAAGAATTCTTCCAGGTTAAGTTTGTCGCAGAATATTCAATGGGTGATCACCTTTTCAAAGTCGGCATCGAGCGTGAAGAAGTCGATGTTGACAACCTGTTTGCGCAGAACTCTGAGGGATCTTACGTTTTCGACAGCGTGGCTGATCTGCAGAATGCAACGGCTTCAGGGCTTTTGTACGATAACGCAATCACCAATAACGAAAATGATTTAAGAGCGATTTGGGGCTACGATTACCTATCTCTATACATCCAAGATAGCTGGAATGTCACGGATGATCTGGTTGTAGATTTCGGTTTGCGCTATGACGAATACGCGAGCAATGGCACCATTCGCGAAAATCAAAACTTCATCGACCGATATGGATACAGCAACACCACTGATATCGATGGTCTCGACGTAATACTGCCGAGAGTCGCTTTCAAATGGTTTGTCTCCGAGAATACAACGGTTCGAGGTGGAATCGGCAAATTTTCTGGTGGCTCACCGGGCGTTTGGATTTCTAACAGCTACTCAAACGATGGCGTGATCTCGGACGGAACGAGTGCTTTCGGTGAGATTGCAGTCCCAACAACACCGGATTCTGCAACTGGGCAATACATCCCAGCTGACGTACTGGCATCACTGGCTAACGAAGCACCCGACGGATCAGTTAACGCCTTGCGTCCAGACTTCGAGATTCCAACAACCACTAAGCTAAGCCTTGGTATCGCTCACCAGATCGATCTCGGGTATCTTGGTGAGGAATGGTTGCTGTCTGCGGACATGCTGCATAATACCTTAGACAACGCTTCGTACTGGTACGACCAGCGCTGTGAGACTCCTGTCTCAACAGCACCAGATGGTCGAGGTGTCTATGATTGCAGCGGTGCACCTCAATCGCTCGTTGTTGGTTCGTTTGATGGCGGCGAAAGTACTTTGTTCGCTCTATCTGCATCGAAAGACTGGGAAACAAACTTCGGTAGCTTTGATCTATTTGCAAGCTATACGCATGCTGATGTGAAAGATATTGGCTACGGCACCTCGTCGACTGCCTCGTCTAACTACTCCGACTTCGCTGCATACGATCGTCAACGCCCACGCGAAGGTACTTCGAGCTTTCAGGTAGAGCACAACATCAAAGTACGTTTCAACTGGCGCAATGAGCTGATTGATGGCTATGAGACACGAGTATCGTTATTTGCGACCCGCAGGAGTGGCCAGCCATACAGCTATACATTTGCTGAAAACAACAACTGCATACTTGATGTGGGCGGTGGTCGATGTGGAC
>OBNU01000120.1_pt1 | contig 9817 bp, 8 predicted proteins | sample 1494211 | NCBI WGS metagenome assembly OBNU01 (sample SAMEA3275559, study PRJEB22092) | marine metagenome | biome: ENVO:01000252 "freshwater lake biome"; feature: ENVO:00002042 "surface water"; material: ENVO:00000021 "freshwater lake" | collected 2014-06-21T10:00:00+00 | depth 2 m | reverse complement strand
CGATCTATTGGAGCACTCAACATGCGAATCGGCATTCCTACTGAGATCAAATTGAACGAGCATCGCATCGGCATGACGCCAGCGGGCGTGCGGGAGCTGGTCTCCCACGGACACGCCATTACGGTGCAATCCGGTGGTGGTACTGCCATTGGTTTTACCGACGAGGCCTATCAAGCGGCGGGTGCCAGTATTGTCGACTCTGCCGAACTCATCTTTCGCAACTCGGACATGATCGTCAAAGTGAAAGAACCACAAGCCCACGAGTGCGCCATGCTTCAACCAGGGCAGCTTTTATTCACCTATTTACACCTAGCGCCCGATCCAATCCAGGCCGAGGCCTTGCTCCGATCTGGGGCATCATGCATTGCCTATGAAACAGTGACAGCTGACAATGGCTCATTGCCTCTACTCGCGCCCATGAGCGAGGTTGCTGGGCGCCTCTCTATTCAAGCTGGAGCATATCACCTGCAGATGCTGCAAGGTGGCTCGGGCACTCTGATGGGCGGGGTACCCGGAGTAGCACCTGCGCGCGTTCTGATCATTGGTGGCGGCGTGGTCGGCTTAAATGCCGCCAAGATGGCAGTGGGCATGGGCGCTAGTGTGGTGTTGGTCGACCGATCACTGGACCGATTGCGGGCCCTCGACGATATCTTTAATGGTCGAGTTCAAACCCTTTACTCAACCCAAGCCGTCGTTGAAGCAGAAGCCAAACAGGCCGATCTGATCATTGGTGCTGTTCTGATTCCAGGGGCATCAGCGCCGAAACTTATTTCCCGAGAGCTCGTCGGACAGCTTCGGGCTGGCACCGTAATGGTTGACGTGGCCATAGATCAAGGTGGCTGCTTCGAGACAAGCAGACCCACTACTCACCAAGATCCAACCTACCGAATCGATGACGTGGTGCACTACTGTGTAGCCAATATGCCGGGCGCTGTGGCTCGAAGCTCTACGCTTGCTCTGACCAACGCAACCCTCCCATTTGCCCTCGCCCTCGCCAACAAAGGCTTAGTGGGAGCACTACGCAGCGATTCTCATCTGGCTAACGGCCTTAATGTTCACGCTGGTCAGATCACCCATGCTGCGGTAGCAGAGGCTTTGGGCTTGCCCTATACGCCCTGGGCAGAGAGCCTAACCCAAACGCAGCAAGTCGCCTGAGTCTGTGATCGAGAGCAGGACGCTCTCGCAAAGCAGCTCACTAGCTCCCTTCGATGCCTCAAGAAGCCAGATAAACGCGACATATCCCGCAAAGTTCTACCTAGTAATCCCAGAGATCAAAAAAAGCCCCGCATGCGGGGCTTCATTGACCGATCTTAGAACGCAACGGTCAGCGTCATAACACGTGACCGCGTCAGGCCCTGCTCAGTTGGCTGGACCTGTTACGGTGATGCCATAAAAAGTTGTGGTACCACTCACTTCATTACCGACAATCAGCATTGGCTCGCTTGTGGGGCTGTCTGAGGCGGGCACAAACTTAATGGACTCAGGTCCCAAATCTAAACCCTTTTGCCCAGCCTGCACTGCAGCTTCAACATCGGCGACCGAAAAGTCTCGGTTGTTCAAGTACTGCACGAACTCAGCACTTTCCGGGTTAGTGATGTCATAAACAAAGATGCCGCCGACTCTCTCAGCACCAATAAATGCGTAGGTTTTACCGTTGATCACACCCACCTCTAGCGCTTCTGGCTCGGGACCTTTGTCATCCGATCGGCTATCACCAGAATCATTTTCATCGTTGGTCGAATTGAATCGATCAACGCCAAGACGATTGGCAGTAATGCGCTCGAAATCGCTACCAGAGTCGTATACGCGTTCCCAAGTATCGGTGTTGTAGATCGAGAATGAGCGCGAACCATAAGAATGCAGAGACTCGTAGGTACAGTCAGCGGCAGAGGGTTGACCAGAGACTGCCAGTGAAGCGCAATCGCCGGTGGTGCCCAGATTAGTGATTACCTTTAAACGACCTAACTGCTCGTTCTCTTGAAAATCTGCGGGCAACCGCGCTAGCAAATCGCCATCAAACGCGGCCGCGTCGATGTCTCTGATTCGAATTTCATCGAGGTAGTGAAAACAATCGCCATCATCGAACTCAAAGCCGCCGGCAGCTGTACATGCGGCGGCGTCAGCGGCATCAGTGAGATATTCACGTCCGTCTCCCTCATTGGCCGTCAGCAAATAGGTGACGTCGTTGTACTCATATGACGCAATGGTGTCGGGCATAGGCGTACCAAAAATAGGCCAATTCCGAATATTGACTGCACCGTCTCGGTTACTGGCATCAAGCTCATTACCGGGAATTGAGTGGTCGATCATACCCAAACTGTGTACCGCTGTGATCTCACGCTCCGCTAGATCGACAACTGCAATCGCGTTGTTCTCTTGCAAACTCACGTAAGCGTAGCTCGAATCTCCGGATATCGTGACGTATTCGGGCTCTAAATCAGCTGCTACAGAGCTGGCCTTCGCTGAGACCCGCACGCCCTCTCCGAGTGTTTTGGTTCCGCCGGCGTTAAAGGCATCGAAACGCAATTGAAACACATCAGTTGCACTCAGATTTGCGGCACCTGCAGTCATATCGACTAAGGTGATGCTACCCTCAGGATCGACCGAGTAATCGCCGTTAGGCTCGCCCTCGTTTGCAATCACCGCCATCGTGCCATCGGGAGTGAATTCAATCATGTCGGGTAGCGATCCCGTACGGAAGGCCTTGTTTAAAAACGTGCCATCAGTGGTATAAAAAGCGACATATCCGGTATCTTGCTTGGAACTACCCTGAATCACCACCGCCAGGGTCTCATTCGAAACCGCAATACTGTTCGCTTCACCTAAACTACCAGCGGCCAAGTCGAGCAACGCTTCGACGTCATCGGTAACAGCAAGCGTTTTGACTGGGGTATCAATTTGATCGACTTCAAAAGCGGTTGGCGAAGCAACATCAATGATATCGATCGTTTTCTGCGCCGCGTTGACAACGTAGGCATATTTCAACGATGGCGCGTAACCCACAATTTCCGCAGACGATTCATCGAACAAACCTGACGCGAATGATCCGAGCACAGTCAAAGCAATCGACGTATCTGTCGCATCTTGTCCAGGAGCACCAGTAGAGCCAGTAGAGCCAGTAGCACCGGTAGCACCTGTAGCGCCGGTAGCACCAGTAGCACCCGCTTTACCATCATCACCACTGCATCCCACCAACAGCAATGATGCGCCTAACACTGCAACGCCCAATTTTGATGAAATCGACATAAAAACTCCTGTAGTAAAAGACGTATTCCAACCCTCTATACAAAAGCAGAAATGTTGCTATTTGGTTTAACCACCATGACAAATTATTGACGCTTTTATGACGACGGGTGTCATATTACCAAGCGGAGCCTTTGAACTGAGCCGCGCATCAGCGTATTCTGAAAAAGACTAATGTGACCAAGGATTAATCCATGAAACATCTCATATCAGGCCTGATATTGGTGAGCGCAGCTCTTCTTTCAGCCTGCAATCAACAGGAACCAAACAACAATGACCCTGCTATGACCAACGGCAACCCACTACTAAGCAACAGCACGCTCTACATGCAGTATCCGCCCTTCGATGCGATCGCAGATGACCACTACAAACCTGCCCTTGAAGCGGGTATGAAGGAGCAACTAGACGAGATCTTGGCGATCGCCTCAAATCCTGAACTGCCCACTTTCGAAAACACCATTGTCGCGCTGGAGCGCTCGGGCGCCACCTTAGCACGAGCCTCTCGGGTGTTTTATTACCTGGCATCGGCTCATACCAACGACACCATCGAGCAAGTCAGAGCCGAACTAGCACCTGCGATGTCAGCACATAGTGATGCTATCCTGCTCAATAGTGAGCTATTTGATCGCATCGGCGCGGTTTATCAGAATCGCACAGAACTTGGGTTGAATTCAGAAGACCTAAGACTAGTAGAAGAAACTTACAAAGAGTTCGTGCTCGCGGGAGCCACACTTGGCAACGATGCCAAAGAGGCACTGAAAGAGATTAATGCAAGGCTTGCGGTATTAGGCAATCAGTTCAGCCAAAACGTGCGCAAGGAAGTCAATGCCAAAGCGATTGTGGTCGACTCTGCGGAAGCCCTCGATGGCTTAAGCAGCAACGAAATAGCGGCTGCAAAGATTGCTGCTGAAGCCCGTAATATGCCCGACAAATGGGTACTCCCACTCCTGAATACCAGTGGCCAGCCAGCTCTATCTAGCCTGACGAATCGAGCTCTGCGCCAGAGAATCCACGAGACTTCGCTGGGACGTGGTTCGGATGGCGGCGAATTTGATAACACCGCAATCGTGTCTGAAGTCATGAAGTTAAGAGCCGAGGCTGCGCAACTGTTAGGCTTTGAGAACCATGCCGATTACCAACTCCAGTCACAAACAGCCGGCTCTGTCGCTGCCGTCAATGAGCGACTGGCGAGTTTAGCACCACCTGCCGTTGCCAATGCACGACGCGAAGCTAACGAATTACAAATGATGATCGACGCAGAGGGTGGTGAGTTCGAACTGGCAGCCTGGGACTGGGATTTTTACTCGGAAAAAGTCAGAACCCAAAAATACAATTTCGATGGCGCCCAGCTGAAGCCTTATTTCGAGATGAATAACGTACTCGAGAAAGGCGTGTTTTACGCTGCGGAATTGGTCTTTGGGCTCACCTTTAAAGCACGAACAGATCTCCCGGTCTATCATCCCGATGTCAAAGTGTGGGAAGTCTTCAACGAAGACGGCTCAACTCTGGCGCTCTTTATTCAAGATTTTTACGCACGTGAGTCCAAACGCGGTGGCGCTTGGATGAATGCATACGTGCCTCAATCCCATTTAATGGGTACTCAACCTGTGGTCGCTAACCACTTGAACGTGCCCAAGCCGCCCGCGGGCGAACCCACTCTACTGACTTGGGATGAAGTGACCACCATGTTCCATGAGTTCGGCCATGCGCTCCACGGCATGTTTTCCGATGTCACGTATCCGTCATTATCTGGCACGTCGGTGCCTCGCGACTTTGTCGAATACCCCTCAATGGTGAACGAGATGTGGGCAGTTTGGCCACGTGTTCTTAGAAACTATGCCGTTCACCATGAGACCGGCGAACCCATGGATCCAGCGCTACTGAACAAGCTACTTAGCACCAGCCAATTCAATCAGGGTTTTAGCACGACTGAATATTTAGCAGCTTCTTTACTGGATCAAGCCTGGCATCAACTGTCACCCGATCAAGTGCCAGCACCAGAAGATGTAGTCGCCTTCGAACAACGGGCCTTAGCCGATGCGGGAGTTGACTTTGCACCGGTACCACCGCGGTATCGAACAACATACTTCTCTCACATTCTTGGCGGTTATTCCGCGGGCTATTACTCCTACATTTGGAGTGAGGTGCTCGACGCTGATACGGTTGAATGGTTCAAAGAGAACGGCGGGGCATTAAGGGCCAATGGCGATCGATTCAGAGCCACATTGCTATCACGAGGCGGCTCAGAGGATGCGATGCAATTGTTTGAAAATCTCCGCGGTCGAAAGCCAGATATTACGCCTTTACTCAAGCGCCGAGGTTTGCTGGCAGAACCTCCTGAATCATCGCGCTAAAGAATGACGGGGGCTGCACAGCCCCGAATACGCTCGAATCATTGGGGTTTAGGCGCAAAGAAACGACCTTGCAAATAAGCACCCGCTAACATTCCGCCCAGCGCATACAGTACCGGCCAATTGCCACTACCCAGAGCCGCTATTGCTGGCCCCGGGCACACCCCAGAGATACCCCAGCCGACACCAAAAACAACGGCACCCAGCAGCGTGCGTGACCGTGCATTAGCTGGCCGACTGCCAAATTGGGCTCCAAACAAAGGTGTTTTTCGGACTCGCGGCACAATTTGATAAACCACAAACGTGAATGAGGTGGCAGCACCCAGCACTAAGAGTAAGCCGAAGTCATTAAACGTCAGGAAACTCAGTACTACCTCGGGCTGCACCATCGACGAATAAGTTAAGCCTAATCCGAACAGACCGCCCGCCAGAAATACCTGCAACAGAGCAATAGGTCTCACAGCCCACCTCCAACAGCGCTCATCACTTGAGCGACAACAATGGCGGTCATCAGAAATACGCCGACAGCCAAAATTGAATCGAGATCTAACAGCGCCATGCCACAAACACCATGACCCGAAGTACAACCGCTGCTCAAGCGAACACCAAACCCAGTGATTAAGCCACCCAGAGCAAGCTGCCACGGTGCCACTTCAGTGACTAAACTCGGAATCCCAAACCACTGCACACCCACATAGGCGCCGGCAATCAGACCTAAGGCGTAGATATTGCGCCAAGCTCGGGAAGATAGGTTGCTTGGTGTGTTGAAGCGCGTATCACTTGTGACATATGTCCACAGTGTCGTCAGGATCGAACTCGCACCTCCGACTAAACCAGTGCTCACAAAGAGCCAACTAATACCTGCGCCAATCAACAGACCACCAACCCAATAATGGGTTGTTCCCATAGGAAAAATCGTTGCCCAGTCCATAACTTACTCTCGCAATGAAAAGCCGCTAGTGTACACAAATGTCGTTGAGTTGGGATCCCAAAGTAGATGCACTCATAGAGCGATCCAAGCTACACTCTGGCTTGCATTTGAAAGAAGAGCTCGGTCATGCAGAAAGTCATAGAAATTAGGTCGTTCATTCTAGCGCTGGCTCTCGTCACCGCTGCATTCGCTTACTTGATGATGCCATTTTTTAGCGCCATCTTGTGGGCTTGCATCATCGCGCTGCTTTTTTACCCACTGCATCTTCGACTGATGCAATGGCTTCCCAGGCGGCCCAATACCGTGGCCCTGATTACACTCACTGTCTGTCTGGTGGTCGCCATCACGCCGGCCCTGCTCTTAATCTCATCGTTTCTTCGCGAAGGTGCCGCCATTTATCAACAGCTTGAATCAGGACAGCTGAAACCCAGTTTATGGGTAGAGCAAATTCAAACAGCATTCCCAGTGATCGATACTGTGATCACAAGTCTAGGGCTCGATATGGCTGCGGTGAAGCAACAGTTGGGGTCACTCTCGGTCGATATGGGAAAAATAGTCGCGAGTAATGCCTTGACGATCGGACAGAATACGCTCGCTTGGTTAGCAAGCCTTGGTCTCATGCTCTACCTGATATTTTTTATGTTCCGAGATGGTGCCGAATTGATCCCAGTACTGATTCGAGCGCTGCCCTTGGGTGATGAACGTGAACGTTTACTCATGAAAAAATTTGCCGAAGTCACGCGAGCAACGATCAAAGGAAGCTTGGTCGTGGCTATGGCGCAGGGCTCGCTGGGCGGCCTTATTTTTTGGGCGTTAGGATTGCCAGCGCCCATTGTCTGGGGTGTCGTTATGACTTTGCTCTCGCTTATACCCGTGGTTGGTGCGAGCATTATTTGGCTACCTGTCGGGATTTATCTGCTCGCCACGGGTGCCGTCACAGATGGCATCATTCTGATCAGCTTTGGGGCGCTCGTGATCGGCCTGGTCGATAATATTCTGCGCCCCATTTTGGTGGGGCGCGACACAAAACTACCGGATTACCTGGTGCTACTGTCGACACTAGGCGGTTTTAGCTTATTTGGCATGACCGGGTTTGTGGTGGGGCCACTGATCGCGGTGCTATTCATTACCTTTTGGCAAATTTTCACCCGCGAATTTAATATCACCGGCTCAGAAGAGGATTCCCCTCCAGATCAGGTGTGACGCCTCTCTATCGAATGCGTTCTAGTATCGTGAGCTCAGGCAACAGCAGGATCTTTGGACTCGACAATCATGGCCCCCAGGGCATCGTAATCTTGAACTCGGGGACTTTTCTTGCGCCACATAAGACCGATATCACGCGATATCGTGTCGACACCAAAAGGTTTTAAGCACAAATCGACACCTGCGAGAAGCGAGCCTCCTACCGCCATGTTGGGCAGCAGAGTGACACCGATACCACTAGCGACCATTTGCACAATAGTGTTCAAGCTGGTCGCCTGAAAGGGTAGCGAGACATCTTTTAGCTCTAAGTTACAGGCCTGCAAAACGTGATCGCGGAGGCAATGACCATCTTCCAATAACAGCAGATCTTGGCCTCGCAGGTCTTCTGCTGTGAGCTGGGCATGATTGCTTAGGCTGTGCTGTTGGGAACAGGCAAACCAAAACTTGTCTTGGTATAACCGACGCGTATCTACGCTCTCCGCCTCGAATGGCAGAGCTAATAGCAAGACATCGAGTTCACCACGATACAAGGCCTCGAGCAGATGCCCACTTAAATCCTCTTTGATCAGGAGCTGAAATCTAGGATGACGCTCCCGCAACATCTTCATGAGATTAGGAAGCACAAAGGGTGCAATCGTCGGAATGACACCCAGTCTCATGCGACCTGTGAATGGTTCTTGCGAGGCATCACAGACTGCCAGCATGTCTTCAACATCCAGCAGCGTTGAGCGAGCTCGCGTGACAACTTCTTTGCCAATATCTGTCAGGAGAATGTTGCGGTGAGTTCGCTCTAACAAGACGACGCCCAATAAATCTTCGAGCTCAGCGATACCCGCACTCAGGGTTGATTGAGAGACAAAACACGCTTTCGCGGCCTGACCGAAATGGCCTGCGTCTGCTACCGCCAACAAATACTTCAGTTGTTTCAGCGTCGGCTGTCTACTCATCGTTTTTTCCGAAATGTTTTTGTGATTTTTTTCATTATACAGATCATCCGCTCCTCTTTACACTACGTATTCCTACTCAGTGTAGGACTTGATCAGGTCGTGCACGACCATCACTAGTGGTAAATAAGGAGTAAGACAATGTCATTGAAAGGTTCAAAAACTGAGCAAAATCTAAAAGACGCGTTCTCTGGTGAATCTCAAGCCAACCGTCGCTATCTGTATTTCGCCGCCAAGGCAGACGTAGAAGGCTACAACGACGTCGCTGCGGTATTCCGTTCAACCGCCGAGGGCGAGACTGGTCACGCACACGGACACCTTGAGTACCTCGAGGCAGTTGGTGATCCAGCAACCGGCCTACCCATTGGTAGCACCGAGAATAACCTGAAAGCAGCCATCGCTGGCGAGACTCACGAGTACACTGATATGTACCCAGGAATGGCCAAAGATGCCCGCGACGAAGGTTTCGACGAAGTCGCTGATTGGATGGAAACTCTGGCGAAGGCAGAACGTAGCCACGCTAACCGCTTCCAGAAAGCGCTCGACCAGCTCGACGCGTAATACTGCGGTACTTCGCTGGATCAGCAGATAGCTGATCCAGTGCTTTTACCACGCTGGCCGCCCGACTCGGGCGCCATCGTGCTTATACTCCGTTCCACCGAATTGATAGAGGATATCACCGTGAGAGAAGGCAGCTTAGAGGCACCCACGCGCCACCCCGTTGAATGGAAAACCGAAGAATTTTGGGATAAAGATTCACTCAACGAAGAGCTCGAGCGCGTCTACGACATTTGCCACGGTTGCCGCCGCTGCGTGAGCCTGTGCGACTCCTTCCCAACCCTATTTGATTTAGTCGACGAATCAGAAACCCTAGAGGTCGATGGCATCGATAAAGCGGATTACATTAAGGTCGTCGATCAGTGCTACATGTGCGACCTCTGCTATATGACCAAGTGCCCCTATGTACCGCCTCACGAATGGAACGTTGACTTCCCTCATTTGATGCTGCGCGCCAAAGCCCAGAAGTTCAAGAACGAGGGTGCGCGTTTACGAGACCGTATTCTAACGAGCACCGACACCGTATTCGGTATGACAGCCATCACAGTGGTCGACGTCACAGTCAATGCGCTCAACAAAAATGCGAC
>OBNU01000119.1_pt1 | contig 9866 bp, 7 predicted proteins | sample 1494211 | NCBI WGS metagenome assembly OBNU01 (sample SAMEA3275559, study PRJEB22092) | marine metagenome | biome: ENVO:01000252 "freshwater lake biome"; feature: ENVO:00002042 "surface water"; material: ENVO:00000021 "freshwater lake" | collected 2014-06-21T10:00:00+00 | depth 2 m | reverse complement strand
TTCAAAGTCCAGTAGCAGTCGAATCTCCACCTTGGATGGGATGTTTCCTGCGGTGTCATTTACCCTCGCGGTAGCAAGAACGGTGGCACCTTTTTCCTGGAGTTGTCTGGTGAGCTCGGCACCCAAGACTCCAGATGCGCCAACCACCAAAAACTTCTTACCTGTTAGTTCCATTGCGCTAACAACCCACAGAGCATCTTCCTTATTTCGCGATTACAATATCCATTCAGTCCCAGGAGAAAACTTGAAATCTAGCTATGCCCTGCTATTGATGGCAGTACTTGCCCTTACCGGCTGTTCCAACACCACAGAGTTTGCAAGTGACGGCAGCTGCGATGGCGTTGCCGTTGTCATCAATTTCTCCGGGGAGGCAGAGAACCTAGAGCGTTGCGTCGTGATCAACGGCAACAGCGAGACTGCCAAGAACGTCTTAGCTTCGGCCGGCATCAGCGTCGAGGGCACAAAGGCATTTGGCGATGCCGTGGTCTGCAGAGTGAATAACGTCCCCTCCAAAGACAGCGAGCTACTGGTTGAGGGCGAAGAGCCCTACCTGGAGACCTGTGAAGAGATGCCAGCTGCCTTTGCCTACTGGGGACTGTGGGTCAAAGAGTCAGCGCAGGCCGAGTGGGGTTACGCAATGGAGGGCATCTCCTCTCTGCAGCTGACCAAGGGGCAATCAGTTGGTTTGGCGTTTTCCATCGGCGGTCAGGCGCCCACTCCATAGTGACTGGGGCTCTCGGGCGAATCAGGCTGGCGGCACTTCTCGCAACCGGCTTTATCGCTCTGAGACTGGTCTACGCATTCTTCTTCGCAGGCCTTGCTGGTAACCAGGTGCTGTTGAACCTTCCTGAAGTTTCGCTTGGCGGGCCCTTTCGGCACATCACCCTCTTTGGAGAGGTGAGCGCCGATGGCATCTTGAGAAACGTGGAGCTTGCCCTGCCATTTGCCCTCTCGATCTTGGTCTTTGGACTGCTATCAGCCTTCATAACGCCGGCTAGGTTGCAAATGGCCGCGGGCACAGTCAAGCCCCTTCGAAACCTCCTAACCGCACTTTCAATCTCACTCGCTGCACTTCCTGGCGTGTTGGCTGCGGCCAAAGAGGCGAACTGGGCTCGCAAGATGCGAGGTGAAAAGCGGCTATCGGTGCTCGTTCCAATTCTGGAGTGCATGGTTCAGCGGGCAACTGCTGTCGGTCTTGAGCTGGCCAAGTCCAACCCCAAGAACCTAGAGAATGCAACGTTGCGGGTTAGCGGCTTTGCACTTCCAGGGCTAGGGCCCATCTCTTGTGAGGTTGCCCCTGGAGAAATTGTTCTGCTCAGTGGCGAGACTGGGTCAGGAAAGTCAACTTTCCTTCAGGCTCTCTCAGGTGAGCTTTGGGAACACCACGGCCGAAAAAGTGTGGGAAGCATTTCACTGGGTGAGATGCGCATCGATTCGCTAGCCGCATCTAGTTATGTGGCGATGGTTCCCCAGCTGCCCCAGCAAAGCTTTATCGCCGAGAATGCAGCTCAGGAGCTGGGAGCCAAAGGTCTTGCTGGCAGCGTCATGGGGATTGCAACCCTTACTCAAAAGCCCTCACACTCCCTCTCTCACGGTGAGGCATATCGCGTAGCAATTGCCCGTGCAGTTTCGCGAAAGCCTGCACTATTGCTAATAGATGAGCCCTCGGCGGCTCTGGATGCCGCTGGGATAGCGGAGCTATCTGCGCTCGTTCTTTCACTGTCTTCCTCAGGCACCAGCGTGATAATCGCCGACCATAGACCTGAGCTGCTTGGGGTTATAGGTGCAACAAGGCTGGTGATTTCGGGCGGTGCCCTTGGGGAGCCTGAGCCTAGGGTGACCAAGCAGCCTGCGCTTCGCAAGGTGGTTGTCGGCAGGGAGCAGGCGGCCAGGGTTGCCATTGCGAGCGTTGAAGCCGAGGCGGAACTAATCCGCGATGTGTCGCTTTCGCTAAACCAGGCAGATTGCGTGGCGATTACAGGTTCTAATGGCTCGGGTAAGTCGACCTTGCTTAGGCGGATAGCTGAGCCAGGACCCGGCGAACTTCTCGTTCATGGCAATGAGGTGGTGGGGCCTAACCCGAAAATGGTTGCACTGGTGCCCGACCGACCCTCGCAGTTCTTTGTGAGCGACTCGCTTGGAGGCGAACTGGCCAGAGCGGACAAGGTGGCAGGTGTGAGAAGTGGACTGACCGCCATTACCCTCGAGAGCATCCTCGGCAAGTTGCCAGATCTTGAAACCCACCCGCTAGATCTTTCAGTGGGTACCCAGTTGGCCCTCAGCGTTGCAATGCAGCTCAGTCATAAGCCCCAGCTGCTGCTTCTAGACGAGCCGGTGCAGGGGCTGGATCCGATCTCTAGGGAGCTTATGGCTGAAACCATCCGCTGCGTCCAGGAGACCGGCTGTGCAGTGGTTATTGCAACCCACGACCTTGACTTTGCCAAAAGACTTACTGGCCGAGTCTTTGAGATCTCGGCTTGCGAACTTAGAGAGCTAAGTGAGGTGAGGGCATGAACCACATTCGCGCAATTGTGTTGACGCTACTTTCCCTGTCGGCGCTCGCAGTCTTTTTCTGGCCGCTCTGGTTCGATGCCACCGGTATCGAGCAGTCACTGGCTGGTTCTCTCGCGGTTGTCGCAGCAATAGTTATTGCCGCTGCAACATTCGTTGTCTTCGATGGCGAACTGGTCGGCCCTAAACAGCTTGCCCTGCTTGGGTTGCTGGCTGCCCTGGGGGCTGCATTGAGAGTTGCAACCGGGGGCACCGGAGGCTTTGAACTGGTATTTCTGGTTGTGATTATTGGAGGCGCAGCCCTTGGCGTTAGGTTCGGTTTTCTACTCGGGGCCCTAACAATTTTGGTGTCGTCAATCTTCTTTGGCGGCTTTGGTCCCTGGACCGCATTCCAAATCTTTGCAACAGCCTGGGTTGGTGCGGGAGCGGGGATTGTTGGCCGCAAGCTCGCTAGCTGGCGCATTCCAGCTCTCGCTGCCTACGGAGTTGCAGCTAGCTACCTGTTTGGCCTGATTATGAACCTCTGGTTCTGGCCCTTTGCCGTTGGTCCGACGACTTCTATCTCCTATGTCCCAGGGGCCGACCTTGCAGATAATCTCCTCAGCTTCCTCACCTACAGCCTGCTTAGCTCAACCCTCACCTGGGACACCGTGCGGGCGCTAAGCGTTGCTATCGGGCTTGTGGTCTTTGGTAGGCCGCTGATCAGGACTCTGGAGCGAGCCAAGCTCTAGACGGAGAAGTACTTAGCCTCTGGGTGGTGGAAGACAAAGGCGTCTGTGGACTGCTCGGGGTGGAGCTGGAGCTCCTCGCTGAGTTCGATTCCGAGTCGCTCGGGCTTAAGAAGCTCGACGACCTTCTTGCGGTCTTCCATCTCTGGGCAGGCTGGATAGCCGAGCGAGAACCTTGCACCTCGATACTTTAGGTCGAAGTAGCCGGCAAGCTCAGTCGGGTCCTCAGAGTCAAATCCGAGCTCCGCACGGATGCGGCTGTGCCAGTACTCGGCCAGCGCCTCGGTTAGCTGCATTGCTAGGCCATTGAGCTCCATGTATTCGCGATAGGCATTTTCGGCGAATAGCTTCTGAGTGAAGTTGTCCACGTTCGAGCCGACTGTGACCAGCTGAATTGGCATTACGTCAATCAACCCTGATTCCTGGCTCTTCACAAAGTCTGCTAGGCAAAGGTGCCGATCTCTTCTCTGGCGCGGGAAGCTAAAGCGCAGCCGTTCCTGGCCCAGAACACCTGCGCCACCATCCGGGGCTAGCAGACCTTTGGTTCCTAGAAGTCCCTCGGGGTCGTCACCGTGACCTAGGACAACGACCTCGTTGCCAATTGAGTAGACGGGGAAGTAGCCATAGGCAACCTTTGCGTCAAACATGCCCTCGGCCAGAATTCGGTCTAGCCAGTAGCGCAGCCTTGGTCGGCCCTCGGTCTCGACAAGTTCTTCGTAGCCTGGGCCATCGTTTCTTGATGGCTTGAGACCCCACTGCCCCATGAAGGTCGCGCGTTCATCCAAAAAGTCCGCATAGTCGGCGAGCTTGATGCCTTTTACAAGTCTTGTCCCCCAGAAGGGAGGAGTTGGGACGCCGTTGTCGCTTGCAACATCGGAGCGAGCCGGGAGGTCCGCTTCCTCGGTAAGGGTTAGCTGAGTCTTAGCGTGGATGCGCTTCTTTAGTGGTGGTAGTCCCACGCTCTCAGGATCTGCGCCTCGGGCAATCTTCACAAGAGGTTCCATCAAATCAAGTCCCTCAAAGGCATCTTTGGCGTATCTGACCACGCCCTCGAACTGACTGGCCAGGTCATCCTCGACAAAGGCTCTGGTTAGCGCAGCACCACCGAGAATGACTGGCCACTTCGTGCCAAAGCCTCTCGATGCCAGCTCTTCGAGGTTTTCTTTCATCACAAGCGTTGACTTCACAAGCAGACCGCTCATGCCGATGACGTCGGCATTGTGCTGTTCTGCCGCAGCGATGATGTCGTTGATTGGCTGCTTGATACCCACGTTGATGACGTTGTAGCCGTTGTTGGTCAGGATGATATCGACCAGGTTCTTGCCGATGTCGTGGACATCGCCTCGAACTGTTGCAAGGACAATAGTTCCCTTGCCACCCTCGTCGGTCTTTTCCATGTGAGGCTCTAAGAGCGCGACGGCGCTCTTCATTACCTCGGCAGACTGCAGCACGAAGGGAAGCTGCATTTCGCCTTTGCCGAAGCGCTCTCCAACTATCTTCATGCCCTCGAGCAGGTGGTTGTTGATGATATCTAGAGGCTTTACGCCATCCTCCCTGGCCTGATCGAGATCCTGCTCGAGACCCTTGGCCTCTCCGTCAATGATTCTGCGCTCAAGGCGCTCGGTGACGCTGAGTGCAGCCAGCTCGGCAGCCCTGGCATCTTTTAGGGCAGCGCTGTTGACACCGGCGAAAAGCTCGAGCATTGCCTGCAGCGGGTCATAGGTGATGTTTCCCGCATCGTCATACTCTCTGCGGTCATAGACCAGATCCAGAGCAACCTTCATCTGGTCCTCGGGGATAGATGCCAGTGGCACAATCTTTGCCGCATCGATGATCGCGGTGTCGAGTCCGGCCTCGTAGGCCTCGTGCAAAAACACCGAGTTAAGCACCGAGCGCGAGACCGGGTTTAGTCCAAAGGAGACATTGGAGACTCCGAGGGTGGTGTGAACTCCGGGGTAGAGCCTGTTGACTTCGCGGATAGCCTCAATGGTCTCGATCGCGTCACGTCTGGTTTCTTCCTGGCCGGTAGCGATTGGGAAGGTGAGGCAGTCCATGATGATGTCACTGACCCGCATGCCCCAGTCCTGGACCAGGGTGTCGATGAGTCTTGACGCAATGCGGACCTTGTCCTCTTTGGTTCTTGCCTGGCCCTGCTCGTCGATGGTGAGAGCGATGACCGCGGCACCGTGCTCCTTCACAAGAGGCATCGACCTCTGAAAACGCGAGTTTGGTCCGTCGCCATCTTCAAAGTTGACCGAGTTGATCACCGGTCTGCCACCGATGAGCTCAAGTCCAGCCTTCATAACTTCCGGTTCGGTCGAGTCGATCACTAGTGGCAGGGTCGATGCCGAGGCAAAGCGGGAGACAATCTCCTGCATGTCCCTTACGCCATCGCGACCGACATAGTCAACGCTCACGTCCAGAAGGTGAGCCCCATCGCGAACCTGGCGCTTTGCGATCTCCACGCAGTCGTCCCAGCGCTCCTCGAGCATTGCCTCTCGGAAGGCCTTAGAGCCATTGGCGTTGGTGCGCTCACCGATTGCCAAATAGGTGTTGTCCTGGTCGAGCGCAACGTGCTGATAGAGCGATGAAACCCCGGGCTCGATGGCAACCTTGCGCTCAAGAGTCTTCACTCCACCGACTCGCTCAACCACCGCTTTTAGGTGCTCGGGAGTGGTGCCGCAGCAGCCACCAACAAGTGACAGCCCAAACTCCTTGATGAACTGCTCGTGGGCGGTTGCCAGCTCGCTCGGGGTTAGCGGGTAGACAGCGCCATCTCCCTGCAGGATAGGCAGACCAGCATTAGGCATGACCATTACTGGAATCTGGGAGTGCTTGCTCAGCTGCCTCAGATGCTCGCTCATCTCGGCAGGACCCGTCGCGCAATTCAGCCCGATCATGTCAATACCAAGGGGCTCAAGGGCAGTCAGGGCGGCCCCTATTTCGCTGCCCATGAGCATGGTTCCCGTGGTCTCGACTGTTACCTCAACAAAGATTGGCAACCTAATGCCGCTCTCAACAATGGCCTGCTTGCAGCCATTGATTGCAGCCTTGGTCTGAAGCAGGTCTTGGCTGGTCTCGACCATGAAGGCATCGCTGCCTCCCGCGATCAGGCCTTTGGCCTGGCGGGCAAAGGTCTCTTTTAGAAAGTCATAGGTGGTGTGGCCGAGGGAGGGAAGCTTTGTTCCCGGTCCCATCGAACCCAAAACCCAGCGGGGCTTTGAGTCCTTGGCTGTAAATCCATCGGCGGACTGCCTAGCGAGCCTCGCACCGGCCTCCGCTAGCTCCTCGATGCGGTCGTCGATGCCGTAGTCGGAAAGATTTGACCAGTTAGCACCAAAGGTGTTTGTCTCCACACAATCAATGCCGGTTTCGAAGTAGGCGTTGTGAACATCAAGGACTATGTCAGGTCTGGTTACGTTCAAGACCTCGTTGCAACCCTCGTGTCCTTCAAAATCCTCAAGAGTTGGCTTGCGATCTTGCAACATGGTGCCCATCGCACCATCAGCGATCACGACACGTGTCTTTAGGGCCTCAAGCAGCGCGCTTGCTCTCTCGGTCAGCTCGACCTGCTTGAACTCGTGAAGCAACAACAATGCGGAATCTCCAAACAATTTGTGGGGGATTGCGCAGGCTTGCGACTAGAGACAAGGATAACCGCTACATGCCAATTCGGAAAAACCCACTGCAGTTTGTTGTAACACGGGTTAACGAAATTGTGAACTGATTGGCCTATGGTGCAGAATCTACGAGTTACCCGCGCACATTACCTAGGAGAAACCGTGTCTATTGGAACAAAGAAATTTGGCCGGATTGCAGTTGCTGCACTGGCCAGCGCAGCACTTGCACTGGGCCTCAGCGCCTGTGCTCCAGCCGAGGAGAACTCAGCTGGTGAACTACAAACTATTACTGCCGGCAAGCTAACCATTGGCACCGGCCTTCCTGCCTACTACCCATGGGTTTTGGATGACACCCCAGAGTCTGGAGAGGGATTCGAGTCCGCAGTTGCTTACGCAGTTGCAGAGGAGCTTGGCTTCGCACCCGAGGACGTAGTTTGGGTCAGGACCACATTCGAAGAGGCAATTCAGCCTGGACCGAAGAGCTTTGACTTCAACCTGCAGCAGTACTCGATCACCGAGGAGCGCAAAGCATCGGTTGATTTCTCAAGCCCCTACTACTACACAGCTCAGACTGTGATCACCGTTGCTGGTTCGGCGGCTGAGGGAGTTACCGACCTAGCCGGATTGAAGGACCTCTTGATTGGAGCCCAGACTGGAACAACCAGCCTCAAGGCCATCGAGGAGATCATTCAGCCAAATGGCGGAGCCCAGGTCTTCAACTCCAATGACGATGCCAAGGCAGCACTTGCCAACGGTCAGGTCGATGCAATTGTTGTTGACCTCCCAACCGCGTTCTACCTAACCGCGGTCGAGCTTGACGGCGGAATCATCCTTGGTCAGCTTGAGGGTGCTGAGGCTGGAGACAGCTTTGGTCTTGTCCTAGACAAGGACTCACCGCTAACCGAGGCCGTAACTGCGGCAGTCGATGCCCTGCGTGAGAGTGGCAAGCTTGCCGCGATTGAGCAGGAGTGGCTGGCAGATTATGTTGGTGCACCGGTACTGAAGTAGTTATTTCAGGGTTAAATAGGTGGGGCGAGAAATCGCCTCACCTATTTCTCTTTAAGGCTCTATATGGCACTTGACGACTCGAGCATCTCCTCAGCCGAACGCGCCCGAAGAGATTTCAAGCGCCGGAAGAAGAATAAGTCTGTTGGCTTAGCGATGCTCTCCACGCTCGCCTTTGCGGCATTTGTTTGGTTTGGCCTTTTGGCAACACCGGGCTGGCAAAGGGTTGAGACTAGTTTTTTCAATTGGGAAGTCGCCATCGAGGCGTTTCCCAGGGTTTTTGATGGGCTGCTGCTAAACCTGCGCGTGCTAGTAGCTGCTGCATTCTTGGTGCTGATTACCGGTCTCCTGTTAGCGATTTTCCGTACCCTCAAATCGCCAGTGTTTTTTCCGCTCAGGGTGCTCTCTCGAGGCTATGTGGACCTCTTCAGGGGATTGCCGCTGATCATTGTGTTGTATCTGGTGGGATTCGGCATACCTGGTTTGCGGCTTGAGTTTTTAGGCCGCGTTCCCGCGGAGGTGCTGGGAACTATCGCGCTAACCCTTACCTACAGTGCTTATGTCTCAGAGGTATTTAGAGCAGGCATTGAATCCGTGCACTCTTCGCAGCGCCTTGCTGCCAGAAGCTTGGGGTTGAGCTACTCCAAGTCGATGCGCCTGGTTGTCTTGCCACAGGCTGTCAGAAAAGTAATTCCGCCACTTATGAACGACTTCGTGGCGCTCCAGAAGGATGTTGGTTTGATCTCGGTCCTTGGTGCCGTTGACGCGGTCAGAGGCGCGCAAATCGAGGCGGCAAAGTTTGCCAACTTTACCCCCTACGTCGTCGCTGGCCTGCTATTCGTGCTGCTGGCAATCCCTACAGTTAGATTGGCGGACCGAATCTCTCGGAAGTACTCAGAGCGTGAGCAGATGGGAAGCACGCTGTGATCAACTGGGACAAGCCACGCCTTCGGGTGACCGGCCTCAAAAAGCACTATGGCGACCGAGTTGTCATAGATGGAGTTGACCTAGAGGTGTTTCCCGGGCAAATCGTTGCGCTGATCGGAGCCTCGGGTTCAGGAAAGTCCACGCTCCTAAAGTGTGTAAACCTGATCGAGGAGATTTCGGATGGGCAAATCTTTCTAGACGATGAGGAGATCTCAGCCCCTGGAGTCGATGAGGATGCAATTAGGGCAAAGATCGGACTTGTTTTCCAGTCCTTCAACCTTTTTTCTCACCTGAGCATCATGGACAACATCACCCTCGCACTCAGGCACGTCAAGGGCATGAGCAAAGAAGAGGCAACAAAGATTGCGCAGAAGTGGCTCGACCGAATTGGGCTGGGCGATAGAGGGGACTCCTACCCAGACAAGGTTTCTGGTGGGCAGCAGCAACGAAGTGCTATAGCCAGGGCCGTCGCCATGGATCCAAAGGTTTTGCTGCTTGACGAGGTCACCAGTGCCCTCGATCCGGAGCTGGTTGGGGAGGTTCTGGATCTGATTCGCGACCTGAAGAAGACGGGCACGACTATCCTCATGGCAACCCATGAGCTGGCGTTTGCTAGAGAGGTGGCGGACTGGGTGATCTTCCTGGAGCAAGGCAAGATTTACGAAGCCAACGAGGCCAAGGAGTTCTTCGCTAACCCGCAGCAAGAGCGAACCAAGGCTTTCCTTTCAAGGATGGCTCTGTAATGCAGCTGATTGGCATTTGGGCGGTCGTTGCAGCCACGCTCGGCCCCATCCAAAACATCACCGGGTGGACACTATCAGCGCTGCTGTGGCCAGGGTATGACCCCATTCGTCAGACCATCTCCGACCTCGCCGCAGATGATTCTCCGGTGAAGTGGGTTCAGACCAGCTTCTTCCTTTTTGGCTCAACCCTCACTTTGATTGGGGCATGGAGCGCTAAGTCACTTGCCATACCGGGTCGAATCACTCTTATGTTGGCGGGGCTCAGTTCTTATGGTGTGCTGCGTTACACCACCGTGGTGGGCCTCAAATACCTCCATTCGGAAGTTCTCAGT
>OBNU01000118.1_pt1 | contig 9938 bp, 9 predicted proteins | sample 1494211 | NCBI WGS metagenome assembly OBNU01 (sample SAMEA3275559, study PRJEB22092) | marine metagenome | biome: ENVO:01000252 "freshwater lake biome"; feature: ENVO:00002042 "surface water"; material: ENVO:00000021 "freshwater lake" | collected 2014-06-21T10:00:00+00 | depth 2 m | reverse complement strand
AGTTTGAGAAAGAGAAGCTACCTCCAAAGAGTCTTGTGACGAAGCTGCTTAGAACCAGGATCGCGATCATCAACGAGAGTTTTCCCAAGAAAAATGGAGAGTATCTCTCTTTCTATGACAACGGCAGACTCAAATCAAAAGGTAAATATAAACAGGACAAGATGCACGGCTACTGGCACTTCTATCGCAAGGACGGGTCGCTGATGCGAGAGGGAAAGCTAAACCTGGGTGAACCCGAGGGTGAGTGGGTCACCCACGTTCGACCCTAGGGTTGGTCGTTGGCTTGAGTTGCAACTAAACTCTTGCGGGTACCAAGGAGAATTCGCCTAGTGGCCTATGGCGCACGCTTGGAAAGCGTGTTGGGTGCAAGCCCTCGGGGGTTCGAATCCCCCATTCTCCGCCCAGTTCAAACGAACTCGTCACAATTGAGACAATAAAAATCCTCTTCAACAAGGGGCTTTTTCATTATTCTGCTAGTTGATAGATGAAAGCGGCGACAAGTTCGTCACCTTTTTCAACCTTGCAAAGAGTCCGCACGTATTCAGCCCCTTCAAACTCATCGAGCTCCCTCAAAAACTCCAAAAGCTTTGGTGATGTAAGGATTTTGACTGGAATTCGGTCCCCATCCGGCAAAAGTCGAATCCCTGGGTATCCAACTTTTGCGCCCCAACCGTCCTCCTCAAGTCTCCCCAAAACAAAACCATCCGACCACTCCCCACCCAAGCTAGCCAAGATGTGCTCATTTGGACCGCCAGGTTGAAGACTTCCGTAGACGGCGAGAGCGTGGGGTTCGGAAGGAGAACTCATTCTCATATTTTGACAGAAACTGACTGAAGAGATTTTCTCGAAACATGTTGGCTCCTGTTCCGGCGTAGGCCCGGAGAGGTGTTGCACTTTTGTTCTCAGTGTTACACTTCTTTTATGCCCACAACCCGACCCCGCCACATGATCACCGAAAGCGATGAGCTTGGTTCAGCGCTTGACATCGCTGCAGCCAGGTGGCCGGAGCTTGCTGGTGATCGGAGCAAACTGCTTCGGAAAATCTTGGAGGTTGGAATCGACTCTCTTACAACCGCTGCTGCTAGCTCCAAGCGAGCTCGCTTGGAGCACATAGACGGAATTGCCGGCAGCATGAATGGCACCTGGCCCGCCAATTGGAAAGAGGAGTTGAGAGCAGATTGGCCAAAGTAGTTCTGCTGGACGCTAGCGCGCTGATTGCCCTCTACTCCAGCAGCGATCAACATCACCAGTGGGGGTTGCAGCTTTTTCGAGACACTCTTGACGCCGACCTAGAAATGCCAGCTCTGAGCCTTGCCGAGGTTCTGGTTCACCCAACGCAAAAAGGAACACAGGCAAAGTTTCTTGGCAGCATTGAGGGACTCGGGCTAAGAATCGCTGATTTGCCGGCTGATTGTGCTGGGGAACTTGCAGCCCTCAGGGTCGAAACTGGGCTGAAAATGCCGGATGTTGTTGTGCTGAGGCAGGCCATGGCTATCGGAGCGATGCTTGCAACTACAGATCAGAAACTAGCGAAGGCGGCAGCTGCCAAAGGCCTTGAAGTTAGCTCACCGCAGTTCTAAGTGATGTCAGCAGACCCTCAACGTCCTCCAAGGTCGTATCCCAGGAGCACATCCATCTAACCTGCCCCGTTACCTGGTCCCAGATATAAAAGCGAAAGTCTTCCTGAATTTTCTTGGTGACATTGCCAGGAAGGATCGGAAAGACCGCATTGGCTTCTGCCCTATTTGGAACACTCACCTCAGGGTGCTTACCGGCAATCTCCAGAACACCCTCGTAGAGCTTTGCCGCCATTGAGTTGGCTAGTTGAGCATTCTCCATCGCAACCTTTGCCCCATCGGCAAACAGTGCATTCAGCTGAGCGGACACAAATCTCATCTTGGATGGCAGTTGCATGGAGGTCTTGCGAAGGAAAGGCATCGCCTCGGCAAGCTCCTTGCCTCGAGGAGAGGTGGAATTAATTACGATCACGGCCTCCGCTGCCATGCCACCGATCTTGGTGCCGCCAAGCGAGACCAAATCCACGCCAACGTCGGTGGTGAACTCCTTGAAGCTCTTACCAAGGGCTGCTGCGGCATTCGAGAGCCTCGCGCCATCTAGGTGTAGGAGCATGCCGTTGGCGTGCGCAAAGTCTGCGAGCGCCGCTATCTCCTCGGGCTGATAGAGCGTTCCCATTTCAGTGGTCTGAGTGATGCTGATGACCGTGGGCTGGGCTCGGTGGACCACACCAATGTCGAAGATCTGAGTCTGAGCAGCTTCAACGCTGAGTTTTCCGTCCGGCGATGGCACGGTCCAAAGCTTGAGACCGCCCATCTTTTCCGGAGCGCCGCCCTCGTCCATGTGGATATGGGCGGACTCAACGCAAATAACAGCTTCCCAGCGCTTGACAGCGGACTGCAGTGCAACCACGTTTGCACCGGTGCCATTGAAGACGGGGAAGCCAACGGCATTTTTCCCAAAGAGTTCTTTGACGATCTCTTGGAATCTTGCGGTCTCGGTGTCATCACCATAGGCGACCTGGTGACCGGGGTTAACCGCAGCCATTCTGGCGAGCACCTCAGGATGAACACCGGCGTAGTTGTCGCTTGTGAATCCGCGCTTGTTTTTCAATCTATGGCCTTTGGTTCTGGGAAAACCGGTGGTCGGTTTTCAAACGGTGTCGAAAGGATGACTGTGGTCTTTGTGGAGACGTTAGCCAATGACCTGATCCTGCCAAGTAATGCTTCGAGTTCTTCGGGGTCTGCAAGGGAAACCTTGACGATGTAGGACTCGGTGCCCGCTACCGACCAGCAGCTCTCGATTTCCTCGATTGGGCTAATCATTTGAACAATGTCGTCAGGCCTTGCCGGATCAATCGGTGTCAGCGAAACCAGCGCTTGTAGTCCAAGACCAACGGCACGCTGATTGATGACTGCGCGATAACCCTGGATCAAACCCTTGGCCTCAAACTTCTTCACCTTCTGATGCAGCGTGGAGCTTGGAATGCCTAAGGCTGTAGCAATCTCGTTCAAAGACCTGCTGGAGTCTTTGGCCAACTCGGTGAGGATCTGGCGGTCGATGCTTTCCATAGCTAGAAGGTTAGCTGCTAGGCAGCTATCCCCTTGGTCGAGGCCACAACGTCAGATAGCTTGCGGTTCAAAGTCTCATAGAAGACATTCAGCGGGAACTCGTCATCTAACACCAAGTTCACAAACTCTTTGAGCTCACCTCCGGTCGGCAACTGATCCGCACCCTTTGCCCAGTTAGAAGCAGGGTGAGGTGGCACTAGCTCTTTGACAAACTCATAGGCCGCAATCCACTGAGCCAACCTAGAGCGATTGATTCCCTCGTGGTAGAGACTCTCCACCTGCTCACAAAGCTCGATCACCGATGGGACAACCAAATCCCAATCAAGGGTCAGTCGGTTGTCAGTCCAGTGCAGTGCGCCCTTTTTGTGAAGGTGGGCAAAGATAATCTGCCCACCTAGGCCGTCATAGTTCCGCACCCGGTTACCCGTGATCGGGAAGCGGAACAGGCGGTCAAACAGGATGGCGTAGCGAATGTACTTAGCGAGAGGATCACCCTCTTCATCCAAAACGACTGTCTCTCTAAAGGTTGATAGGTCGCAGCGCAGCTCCTCCAGCGCATACATCCAAAACGGCATGCGCTGCTTGATCATGAAGGGATCGAAAGGCAAGTCTCCGCGGGAGTGGGTGCGGTCGTGAATCAGATCCCAGAGCACGAAAGTCTCCTGAGCCAGTCTTTGATCAAGAATCAATCTCTCTGCATCTGCAGGCAGAGCCAGGTAGAGAAGCTCTCTCGCAGAATCGGTAACCTTGCGGAACCTGGCTGCCTCGCGATCGCAGAAGATGCCGCCCCAGAAATAGGTTGCAACCTCACGAACCGCAACGGTCTCGGGGAACAGCACCGCTGAGTTTGTGTCATAGCCTGCGGTGAAGGCAACGAACTCAATGGGGATAAACGCGGGGTTCTGATACTTCTGCTCCTTCTGAGCCAACCAGTCTGGCCAGAAGGTGTTCGTGATCACGGCCTCTAGATTGCGGTTTGGGTTGCCGTTCTGGGTATACATCGAGAACACAACCAGGTGCTCAAGGCCGTCCTTGCGAATCTGGTCCGGCCTGAACTCCTGCAGGGAGTCATAAAAGTCTGGGACCTTGTAGCCACCCTCACGCCAGGAGGCGATGTCTTTGTTTATCGCCTCGATGTAGCGCGCCTGGTGGGGGAAGTGCTCGCTCAAAGCATTCACCGAGGTGAGAACATCATCTACAAGCCCGTCCACCTGAGCAAGCTCCGCAGTCTCAAAATCAATCGAGCCATCCTTGAGCTGCAGCGGGCGCAGTTCCTCAACAGCCTTCACCAAGCGCTGCCAGTCCAAGTTCGAGCTAGCCCAACTCTCAGGCTTGCCGCTGCCGGAAAGCTTCGCTGCCTTGGCGTTGGACAAAAAGCCCATGACGTTTAGCCAGAGCTGGATGTTGTCGCCATCGGCCACCGAGTCATCACCAAACAAGTCCGAGTCAGCAAGAACCACTACCCTGCCCTGTCCTCGCCACAGCGCTGCAGCGAGTGGAGCACTGGCCGGAAGCGCGTGCTCGGAGGTCGATAGAAATACCTCAGCATTCTCCGCACTCAGAAGTTCCAAGGTTGCGGCTCGGTAGAGACTGAGGTTCTTCACCTTGAAGTTCAGGTCAGACCTAACGAGCCTTGGCAAAACGGGCTTGGGCCAGCTTGCAACGGCGTTGTGATTCTGCACCGAGTCCTGAACCGTGGTATTGCTGATCTTGACGCCAAACCGCATTGCCAGCTCTGCAAAGTTGTTGCCATATTTCTGCTGTTCGGTTTCACCGAGGATCAGCAGGCCACCACCTGAGAGCACAAACTCCTCGAGCGCTGAGATCTCAGCATCGGTTAGCTTCGGAGAGCCGTAGCCAACAGTCTTTTCCCAGTCGTCCTCGGAAGCGTGCGGAAGAACAAAAACATCGATGTCTCGCAGTAGCTCGGCTGTAATCGCAGTCGACTGATTGACGACTAGCTGGAAGCCATCCTTACGAGCGGCTTCGGCAACCAAAAAATAGCTGGAATCTGCAGGGTTCGCGGGGTTCATCTTTGACGCGAGCTCAAGATCACACGTCCAAGCCTGTCGGTGGGATTGATCTACCAAGATTCGGGTTGTTCTCCGCATTTATTGGCTCCTTCTTAGATCTTATCCAAGAATACTCCATAAATTACGGATAAAGCACTACCTAGCTAAGGTTTTGTCCTTCTCGCGCTCTAGCGAACTGCCCTCACCATCCACGTTTGGCAAGATCTTGTCCAACCACTTTGGCAACCACCAGGCACTCTTCCCCAGTAGCGACATCACCGCAGGAACCAAAATCAACCTGACTAGGAAGGCATCAATCAAGACACCAATGGCAAGACCGAACAAGATACCGATCAGGATTGTGGGCAGGAAGTTCAGGATTGGCCCTGGGTCGTGCACATCAAACAGGAATCCGAGCCAACCCCACTGGTAGACAGCAACAACCGCGCCAAAGGTGGCAAATACCGTTAGCAAGAAACCAGCACTGGCATTGGAGGCCCCTGGGATCGCCGTAAAGGCGGTGCGCGCCTATTCGAGAGCTCTGGAAGCCAAGTCGTTATCAAAGAACCGTAGGACCGAGGAAGCTTCTGCTAGGTATTTTGGTCAGTTGAAATCGATTGAATCATTTATGAGTCTTTGCTTGACCAGGGCTGGTGAGGCCGTGCTGGGCAACGAGGCCATGCGAGCCATAACTTCAGGGTGAACGCCAGCGTAGTTATCGCTTGCAAACCCACGCTGATTAGCCATGAGACTGCGTTCTTCGGCGCCTGAAAAGGATAACGCTAGAGCGCCTTGAGAATGTCTCCGACCTTGTCCTTAGCATCCCCAAAGAGCATCTTGGCGTTTGGCTTATAGAACAGTGGGTTTGCAACACCGGCGTAACCGGAGGCCATCGAACGCTTAAACACAATGACGTTCTCGGCCTCCCAGACCTTGAGCACGGGCATACCCGCTATTGGGCTACCAGGGTTCTCAGTTGCTGCAGGATTCACGGTGTCATTAGCTCCAATTACCAACACCACGTTTGTTCCCGCAAGGTCATCGTTTATCTCGTCCATCTCCAAAACGATGTCGTAAGGAACCTTGGCCTCGGCAAGCAGCACGTTCATGTGGCCAGGGAGTCTTCCCGCAACCGGGTGAATACCGAAGCGAACCTCGACACCCTTCTCTTTCAGGCGCTTGGCAAGCTCGGCCACCGGATACTGAGCCTGAGCTACGGCCATGCCGTAGCCGGGTGTGATTACCACTGTCTTCGCTGCCGAGAGCATCTCGGCAACCTGCACGGCGTCAATCTCGGTGTGCTCACCGGTTTCCTCATCGCTCTCGGTTGGCGCCTCGATGCCGTAGCCACCGAAGATAACCGAGATAAACGAGCGGTTCATCGCGCGGCACATGATGTAGGACAGGTAAGCACCCGAAGATCCAACCAGTGCACCGGTAACAATCAGTAGGTCGTTGCTAAGCAGGAAGCCTGTTGCGGCCGCTGCCCAACCGGAGTAGCTGTTGAGCATCGAGACCACCACCGGCATGTCGCCACCACCAATGGAGGCAACTAGGTGCCATCCCAGTGCCAGCGCCAAAATGGTGACTGCAATCAGGAAGCCCATCTCGGGCGTGATCACGTAGGCAACAGTGAGACCGACGAAGCCGATCAAGGCAGATAGGTTCAGCAGATTTCGGCCTGGGAGAATTAGTGGCTTCGAGGACATCTTGGCCGAGAGCTTTAGGTAGGCGACGATTGAGCCTGTAAAGGTCACCGCACCAATGAAGATGCCGATGAATACTTCGGCTCTGTGGACGCCGACCAAGTCAGGCGAAAGATCACCTGAGTGCAGAGCACCATTCCAGCCAACCAAGACTGCCGTAAGTCCCACAAAGCTGTGGAAGAGGGCGATGAGTTCCGGCATGCCAGTCATAGCGACTACCTTGGCTCGCCAGAGCCCGATAACCGCACCTGCACCAAGTGCTACCAGCAGCAGCACGAAGCCTGTGGAAGTGCTCTCATTCCACTCGCCCGAGAAGGTGAGCCATATGGTGGCCGACATCGCAATTGTCATTCCGGCGATGCCGTAGCGGATACCGGTCCTACCGGTCTCATGCTTGCTGAGACCTGCGAGGCTCATGATGAATAGAAGGGCGGCAGCAACGTAAGCTGCGTTGGCAATGGCTAGAGCAGTCATTACTGGTCTCCCTTCGTGAACATCTTGAGCATTCGACGGGTGACCGCGAAGCCACCAAAGACGTTGATGCTGGCAATCAGCACCCCAATAAAGGCAAGGATCTGCACCAGCAGAATCGAATCGGTGACCTGCAAGATTGCCGCCACCACCACAATTCCGGAGATGGCGTTGGTGACGCTCATCAGCGGGGTGTGGAGGGCGTGGTGGACCTTACCAATTACATAGAACCCAACTACTACCGACAATGTCAGCACCAGGAAGTGCTGAGGCAGCGGCGGGGGTGCAAGTGAAACAATGCCAAACAGTGCAGCAAGTCCGGCGGTGATCAAGAGACCTTTTGTGCGGCCCGACATTTTCTTCTTTTCGGGCATCTCCTGCGGCTCTGCCGGCTTAGCTGCCGGGGCTGCAGAGACCTGAACCGGTGGCGGTGGCCAGGTTATCTCGCCAGTCTTCACGACCGTCACTGAGCGCTGAACCACGTCCTCAAAGTCAAGCTCTAGCTTGCCCTTCTTCTTTGGCGTCAGCAGCTTCAAAAGATTCACAAGGTTTGTGCCATAGAGCTGAGAGGACTGTGCGGGGAGTCTCGAGGGGAGGTCTGTGTAGCCAAGAATGATCACGCCGTTTTTGGTGACGATGCGCTTTCCCGCAACCGAACCGGCTACGTTTCCGCCCTGGGCTGCGGCCATGTCCACAATCACGCTGCCGGGCTTCATCTTGGCAACATCCTTCGCTGTGATGAGCTTTGGCGCTGGCCTTCCAGGGATGAGCGCGGTCGTGATGATGATGTCAACATCCTCGGCCTGCTCAGTGTAGATCTCGGCAGCTCTTTGGTCATAGGCCTTGCTGGTGGCCTTCGCGTAGCCGTCAGAGGACTCCATCTGCTCCTCGACCTCGACAGCTAAATACTCACCGCCAATTGACTTGACCTGATCTGCGACCTCTGGACGCGGGTCGGTAGCCCTGACGATTGCTCCAAGACTGGATGCAGCACCAATGGCCGCAAGGCCTGCAACTCCGGCACCTGCCACCAGCACCTTGGCGGGAGCGACCTTACCCGCAGCCGTTACCTGGCCGGTAAAGAAGCGGCCAAACTCATGGGCCGATTCAACAACCGCTCGATAGCCGGCGATGTTGGCCATTGAGCTCAGGACGTCCATCGACTGGGCCCTGGAAATTCTTGGGACAGCATCCATGGCAAGAGCGGTAACGCCCTGCTTTGCAAGTGCCTTCAAAAGATTGGGGTTTAGTGCTGGGCTGAGAATGCCGACCAGAATCGCACCCTTTTTGAGCCGCTTGATCTCGGTGGGTGTGGGCGCATTTACCTTAAGGACAATGTCGGCCTTCCAAGCGGCGGCTGTGGTGGCCACCTTGGCTCCAGCTGCGACATAGGCGCTATCCGGGAAAGAGGCCTTGGCGCCTGCACCCTTTTCAATCAGCACCTGATAACCGAGCGCGCGGATAGCTTTGACAGTTTCGGGGGTTGCTGCAACCCGAGACTCAGCTTGAGTCTCTAAAACAACACCAATAGACGACACGTTTCTCCTTAGGCAATCTCAGTTATCAACTGGATTTATAGCGTGAGGCTTCCAAGAAAAGCTATCGCTATTTGATACCTAGTTAGTCTCGCCTTTGTTTTTCTTGCCAAAAATGGACTTCAGCTTCGCGACAATTCGCTCTAGACCCTGCATGCCCTGCTGATTCAGCTCCCTCGCCCACTTAATCTCGAGGGCAAGAATTGAGAGCCCAAAAAAGATGAAAAGCAGTCCAGGGCCTGGGGTGACCATCATTACAAGTCCCATGCCCAAAAGGACAAAACCCAAAACCATAACCAAGGCCCAGCGAATGGGGTGTGGGAGGTTTGAAAGGATTTTCTTTAGCTTTTCCATCTTCGCTCTTAGGGCAGGTGAAACTAAATTATGGCAGTCCTAGCTGAGACCAAGCTGAAAAATCACAACTGTTAAATAATGCTCTGCTATTGCCTAGGTGCCTGCAATCGCCGGGATGATGGCTCCTGAAAACACCTGCCAAGCCAGCACGGACTTCGCAACCAGGCTCAGCGTGATATAGGTTGCCTCGCCGTAGAGGTAGTTCTTCCAGGGACCGATCTTCTTGTACTGGAACGCCTGGTTGAAGGCGAAGGTGTTGAAGAACAGGAACAGCGCCACGATGATGCCGTAGACAAATCCAGGAATCTCAGCGGCATTCTCACTACCCGGCTGGATTGTGTAGACGATCAAGATAAGCCAAGGCACGATGCCTGTCATCGAACCCATGATGAATGGAAGGCCCTGGCCGTTGCCTGGCTCCTCATACTTCTCCTGCAGTGCTCCAAAGAAGATCATCGAGGCGTTCACAGCGAAGATTCCGGTGAGGGCAGCAAAGCCCGATACGCCCGTAAGCTGCGCAATCAACCAGATCATCACCGAGGAGGAGAGCGAATACTCAACCCAACGGAAGTAGTTGCGGTTTTGCTTTAGTCCGCCCTTGTTGCGAGCGAAGAACCAGGGAGAAGAAATCAAGTCGTGGCAGTAGGCAGAGAGCAGCCGAAAGCCGATAACGCCAGCACTGATGTTGCTGTCGATGAGCACAACGCGCTCTGTTGGAAGTGTAACCCCTGGAGGGCCTGTCGGGTGTTTAATTGTTGCTTGTAGAAGGCTCTT
>OBNU01000116.1_pt1 | contig 10003 bp, 11 predicted proteins | sample 1494211 | NCBI WGS metagenome assembly OBNU01 (sample SAMEA3275559, study PRJEB22092) | marine metagenome | biome: ENVO:01000252 "freshwater lake biome"; feature: ENVO:00002042 "surface water"; material: ENVO:00000021 "freshwater lake" | collected 2014-06-21T10:00:00+00 | depth 2 m | reverse complement strand
TGGTTACGCTCCAACTACCCCTGCAATGTCAATGCAGTACTCTACTATTGAGCTAACGGCCCTAGAGATTTTAGCTTTCTAAGAAACTTTTTAATTGTTTAGATCTGCTTGGGTGTTTTAATTTTCTAAGTGCTTTTGCTTCAATCTGTCTAATTCTTTCTCTAGTAACTGAAAACTGTAATCCAACTTCTTCCAAAGTGTGATCTGTATTCATTCCCACACCAAATCTCATTCTCAATACTCTTTCTTCTCTTGGTGTTAGTGTTGATAATACTTCAGAAATTTTTTCTTTTAATTCTTTTTTAGCAACAACTTCATCTAAATTTAAATCACTTTCTAAATTTTTTATATTTGAAAGGTTTGTAGATTTAAAAATAGCGTCTTTGCTTTTTCTTTGTTGTTTTCTATGTACAATTGATTTATTAATACGAGTTGGTATAAACATAGTTTCTAAATTATCAACTGGATATATTTTATAGTTTCTTTTTTTTCTCATATACATATAATGTACACTAAAAATAGCCAAAAGTCAAGCATTAAAAAGTGTTGATTTTACTAGGTTTTTGAGGTATAAGTGTGCAATTCTGTCGCACTTTTGACTGATTCTTGTCGTTTTTTGACTATTTCCAGTAGTTTTTTATCCATTTACCCGAATCATGGTGCATTGCTACGTGAGGATCTGGATTGCCATGAAATATAGAAATCTTAGCATTCTCTTTAAAAGTATATTTTTGTGATCTATTTGAATCATACTGTTTTGTATCACCTCTTGTAGGCCATTTGTATGAGTAAGTCCATTGATCTGGAAAAAATTTTGTCTGAGGGCTTTTTAACATAGTTAAATTAATGACGCTCTGATCACTATGATAGGTATCAAACCTAGTTTTGTCTTCTAAATATCTGTTCCATATATGACTATGATGTTCTACATTAAATCTTAATATACTTGAATTAATTGTATTAGGTTGAGCAAAATCTCTCATCACATATAAATCTTCATCTTTACCTACTGTAAAAAACTCATTTATATTGTTTAATATGACTATATCTAAATCTAAAAATAATACATTCCCTTCTAGTCCTAAGTTAGGATTAAATAGGTGTAACTTGTTCCACCACCCATTCATAACAGGTTTAGGTATAGGTAATAATGTAATCTGTTTGTTAAAGTTTTTATTAAAGTCATCTGTCATACAATAAAAGTTAAAAGGTATAGTTAAATTTCTTTTAACCATATTGTATAAAACATTTACATAGTCGAGTGAATATTTTGCACCCCAAAATAACGAAACAACATTAACGATCATAACCAGCTTTACCTACATAATAAGCATCAACAATATCTGTTACAGGATTGTTTAGTTTTGTTTGATCAAATTCTTTCATCAAATCAATATCTGTATCTTTTACAAATTGCTCATACATTTTAAGCTTGTCTGCATTGCCTTTACCTGTAGCATTCTTCTTTACTTGACCAGGCACTATACTTTCAAATCTTTTGTTTAGTTTGTATAGTTTATGTTTTAAGGCGCCCATATTTTCTGCTAGATTAAACACTAGGCCTTTACTACCAAATGAATATCCCTCTACAAAAATATTACCAATAGCAGTATCAACAATGTTAATCGCCCAATCGGAAATCTGGTCGTGTCGTTGTGTCTCGGAGGTATAGGGTAAATGTAGTCTGCCATTTATTTGTCCATTACAAAAATCACCTTCATATTTTTTTACATTTGTAAGATAATATATCTTACAGTTTTCAAATTTAAATGTTCCTCTACATACACATATAGCAGGACTACTTAAACTATAATCAATTCCAATTGTCTTGGTCTTCTTCATCATTAAAAATTGCATCCTCTTCTTCTATAGAAGTGTCTGCACCACAAAAAGGACAAGTTGATGGCTCTGTATCTTCATCATCCCACTTAACGTGGTATGATACCTCACAGTTTTTACACGATATAGTTATTGTGTTTAAAGTTGATGGAGTAAGTGTTGTCATTATAGTTTGAAAGATTTAAATTGATCTTTTTTTACGTCTTGTTTTAGACCACCAATAACATAAGATTCTATCTCAGTTTCTTGTGGTGCGTTTTGTAGTGAGTGACTATTAAACCAATGTTGTGTCCAAGGTAATGGATTATTAGCTGATGATTGTTCATATTTCTGCTCTAAACCAATTACTCTCATTCTTCTATTTGCTATATATTCAACATATTGATGTAATAGTTTTTCTGAAAGTCCTATCATAGAACCTTTTTGAAACAAATAAGTTGCCCATTCTTTTTCTTGTTGTACTGCGTCATCATATATTTTATATACATCTTTGTTTGTATCTTTAATAACTTTGTTCATTACTTTATCATTTTCTTTTGTAAGATAAGCTTTAATAATTTGTTGTGACATTGCAAGGTGTTGACTTTCATCTCTAGCAATTAACGATAGTATTTTAGCAGAGCCTTCCATAAGTTTAAGTTCACCAAATGCAAATGAACAAGCAAATGAAACATAAAATCTCAAACCTTCTAGTACATTTACAGTTACTAATGCCAACCACAATGCCTTTTTTAATTCATATTCATCAACTGATTTAGGATTTGTTTTATACTTATAACCTAAGTTTATTAAATGATCGTAAGCTTCTGTAACCGCTTTTGATCTTTTTTCAATCTTCTCATCTTGTATAATTGTATCAAATACTTCAGATGGATTAGAATATAAATTTTTAATAATATATGTATAACTTCTACTATGAATAGTTTCCATAAAGTCCCAAGCTACAATTGCACCTTCTAATTCTGGATTAGATACAAATGGTAAAAATGCAAGGCAAGGCCCTCTACCTTGTACACTATCTAACATTGTTTGATATTTTAAGTTAGATGTAAAAATAAACTTTTGTGATTCAGATAACTGAGCATAATCGTTTCTATCTTTTTGTAAAGATACTTCTTCAGGTCTCCAAAAGAAACCTAATTGTTGTTGTGTCAATCTATCAAATATAGGATACTTAAATGTATCATATCTTTGTACAGCTAGGTCTTCACCAAAAAACAATGGTTGTTTTGTAGAATCTAAGTTTTTAGTTTTGTTAAATACAGTTTTCATTAAATTGTACAAGAATCACAGTTTTCTGGATCTTCTTCCTCTTTTACTTCTGGTTTATCTTCTGGCACGTTATCGTGGAAACCAACTGGATGTGTTGGTTCGTCTTCATCTTTCTTACTATCATATGTGTTTTGATAATAAGAAGTCTTCCAACCCAATTTATATGTCGTCAATAGGTCTTGAGCCATTATTGAAACTGGCACTTGACCATCAGTATAATTTTCAGGATTATAAGACCAGTTACCTGATATTGCCTGGTCAAAATACTTTTGCATTACTGCAACGATATTTATATATCCTTCATTCCCCTTCATATCCCAAAGAAGTGTATAAAAGTTCTTTAGTTTATTATATTCAGGTACGATTTGTTTTAATGGACCTTTTTTAGATTTTTTAACTGACAAATAATCTCTTGGTGGTTCAATACCATTTGTTGCGTTTGATACAACAGATGATGATTCACTAGGCATTTGAGCAGAAAGTGTTGAGTGTCTTAGACCTGACTCTTTTATTTCTTTTCTTAGCCATTCCCAATCATATGTTAATGTTCTATTTACTAATTCATCTACGTCCTTTTTGTAAGTATCAATTGGTAAAATACCATCTGCATATTTTGTTCTATCAAAATAAGCACACTTACCTTTTTCTTTTGCAAGTTGATTACTTGCCTTTAATAGATAAAATTGAAATGCTTCTGTAAGTTTATCAACTTGTCTCCAAGCAAGTTTTTGATCATACTTATAACCTTTTTTAGCAAGATAATGAGCAAGGCCAATGTAACCAATACCTAAACTTCTTCTTGCTTTTGTAGATACTTCGGCTGCATTAATAGGATAATTTTGATGATCTATAATTTCATCTAATGCTCTTACAGCCAAGTCACATAAAGGTTCTAGTTCATCTCTTTTATTGATTTTACCCACATTGATGGCAGATAAAATACATAAAGCAATTTCACCTTCTCCATCAATGTGTTGTATTGGAGTGGTTGGTAAAGTTATTTCCTGACATAGATTTGACATTGATACTTTGTCTTTAAAAGATGAGTGGGTGTTGCAATGGTCAATGTTCATAATATAGATACGACCCGTTTCTGCTCTTTCTTTCAGTATGTCAAAAAACAATCCTTGTGCGTTTATTTTCTTTTTCTTAACGCTAATTTTTCTTTCTGCTTTTTCGTAGAGTTCATCAAACTCTGGTGTACCCCAAGCCTCATATAGTTCAGGTACTTCGTGTGGTGAAAATAAAGTTATATCTTCATTGTTAATAAATCTTTCATAAAATAGTTTTGATAACTGTATTGAGTAATCTAATTTTCTAACTCTATTATCTTCACTACCTTTATTATTTTTAAGAACAATAATATCTTCTATTTCTTGGTGCCAGATTGGGAAGTGGACTGTTGCTGATCCTCCTCGGACTCCATTTTGAGTGCAACACTTAACCGTTGCCTCAAACTTTTTAAGAAAAGGTATAACACCAGTGTGTTGGACCTCTCCGCCTCGTATTCTTGCATTGATTCCACGTATCCTGCCTGCATTGATTCCGATTCCAGCTCTTTGAGCGATGTATCTTCCAATCGCCATATCACCAGAGAAAATACTAGGTAAGGTATCATCAATATCAACCAATACACAACTCGCATACTGACGTAAAGGAGTTCGCACACCAGCCATAACAGGAGTAGGAATGTTAATTTTAAATTGTGAAATAGCATCATAATATTTTTTAACATATGTCATCCTCGATTCTTTTGGATATTTGGCAAACAATGTAGCCGCAATCATCATATACATAAATTGTGGTGTTTCAAATATTTCATTTGTGCTTCTATCTTGTACCAAATACTTGTCAATCACTTGTCTTAGTCCTGCATAGGTAAAATCATAATCTCTACTGTGAGTAATCCAATTCTCCATTCTATCAAAATCTTTTCTTTGATAATGTGTAAATATTTCTTTATCATATAATCCCATTTCTACAACTTTTTTAACGTGGTCATAAAGATGTGGATGATCCCACAATTTACCGATAACTTGTTTTCTTAAACTATATAATAGTAATCTGGATGCTACGTATGTGTAGTTGGGTGTATTTAAGTCAATCAAATCTGCAGCTGACTTAACTAAAATCTGTTGTATTTCGTCTGTGGTAATACCATCATAAAATTGTAAACCACTTTTCATTTCTACTTGTGATGAAGAAACTCCTGTTATATCTTCACAAGCATACTCCACCATTTCGTGTATCTTTTCAATGTTAAGAGGTTCTGTTCCTCTATTTTTTCGTTTTTTGACATTTATCGACTCGTTTCCCGTTACCATATTTCTCCCCTTAACAACGTTTGTATGAATTTAATTGTGTGATTGCTGATAAACCTGAATAGGTGTTATCGAATATAATTTTTTGTATTTCTTCTTTTGTCTTGCCGTTCATTATCATTTCGTTAATATCTTTTTCTTTTGTTCCTTCTGGCCATATTGTTATCATATAATCTTTATCAATCATCTTATACATTCTATCTATAATTTCTTTATTTCTTGGTTCATTATCAAAGATAAAAACAACATCTTTTTTTTCAACAGGTAGTTGTAAATCAGCACCACCAGCTGCAAGACAATTTTCAAGGAACAAACTATCTAGTGGACCCTCTACTATGTATAATCTTTTGTGAAGATTTATTCGTTCAAGTCCAAATATTTTTTGTTTGTTTTCCTGTAGTTTTATTGTTAGATATTTTGGTTGTTCTTTACCAAATGCTCTGCCTTGTAAAGCAAAGACTTCACCATCAACATCATAAAAAGGTATTATCAATCTAGGATGTTCGTAATGTTTATTTAGTTCATTGAAAGTTCCAGGTCTTAACTTGTTTACAAAGTTTTGGAACTTGTCGCAATAATATAATCGGTCAAAGTATTCTGTAGGCAGTTTTCGTTTTATTAAATACTGCTTTGCAGGATGGTCATTGTCAATGTTACTAAAGGCTGTAAGGCCTTGTAGAGGTGTAGATTTTAATTTTTGTTTTGTGTCAGTTTTAAACTTATCAAATAAACTTTCAGCGTCATTTGATGGTTTACTGCCTTTATATCTTTCTAAAATATATTGGTCATATAAAGGTCTATCAACTAACTTTATAAGATTTGCTAGATTGTGTGAAGCACTACAATTATGGCATTTAAAAAACATATCATTTTTTACTCTATAAAGATATGCTCTTGCCTTTGTTTTAGACTTTTTAGAATCACCACAAACAGGACAACGAAAATTAAAAAGGTAATCTCGTTTTTTTTTAAACTGTTGTAATCTAGGCTGTATTTTACTAATATAATTTAAATCAATGTAACCACTCATAATAAACAGTATATACTATATAGACAAAAAAGTCAAGTATCTACTGTATAATCTTTAATATATTTAATATCGAAGGCATAGACAATCCTAGTACAATTGCCGCCCCTATGATGATCCATCTGTATTTCTCAAAAACGCCTATCCTACCGTCTAAATTTGAGTTTAAAGTCTTAATTTCACACATTAAACGCTTTTCAGACATCTCAATTTCGTCTGTTAATTCTTTGTGAATCTTATTGATTCTAGCGTGTAGTTCTTTGTAATTAGTGTCAAATTCTACTCTACGATTTTCTATTAGGTTGAATATTGCCTTATCTATATCTTCTTGTTTTGATAGTTTTTCTTCGTGTACAGCCAACATAGATTTAATACTGCTTGAAATATCAGTTAATTTATCTATTGCGTTATCAAGTTTTGTATTAACACTCGCAACCTGTTCAACTTCATTTTTAAGGACCTGAACATCTGTAGCAAGTTTCTGTATGTCGTTTAATTCGGCCATTATCCACCTAGTGGGTTTTTTGCTTTAAGTTGTAATTCTTTTATTTGAAGTTTTAATAATTCTATTTCTTTTGAATTTACTTCTGCCTTTGTATCAACTTTTGAAAGTGCACCTGAATTGTTATTTGCAATATCTTTTACTTCATCAATTGATTTATTAAGTGGTGCAAAATCAACTCCTTGACTTGCTTCAATTTGAGATAACTTTGTAGTAATCTCTCCATACTTTACAAAACCACCACCAATTGCTACAACAGCAGCTATCAAAGCAGCTATACTTGCAAGGTTGTCTTTTAATTTATCTAACATCTTTATCCTCTTTTTAATTGTTGTATTTCAAGCAACAATCTATTTTTTTCCATGTTAATATTATCTAACTCATTTTGTATAATTGTCAATGGATCATTATTTGTATATACATTTAAATTGACATCTGTATATACTTGTTGTTGCTCTATATTTAGTTGATTAAAAAAGTCTGGATTAGGTACGCCATTTAGTTGAACGTTGTCTTTTAATGTTTTTTTTTTATAAACATTTAGACTTGGTCCTGAAGCATTTATACCTTGTATTTTTACAAACTGAATAGCCTGTACCTGATCCTCGACTCTATCTAATTTTGATAGAACTTTTGCGATTATTCTTTCAACTTTTTTTTCTATGCTGTCAGTCGCAAGTTCAGTTCCTGTAGTCTCCTCTGTCTCCACATTTTCATTAGCGTCCGTCTCCGTCTCCGTTCCTTCTGTTTCCGTATTTTTATCCACATCAGATTCATTAGATACATTCTCACTAGTTTCTGATTCCTTATTTGTTTCATTAGGTGTTTCTTCAACTTTCGTTTCTGTAGTTGTGTCATTGGACTCCTTTAAGTCAGTTGTGTCTGTTTCTGTTTCAACGGTTTCTTCTTCTTTTACTTCAACGGTATTTTCAGTTAGGTCACTAGGGCCTCCTTCAGTAGTTAAGTCTTCAGTTTTAAAGTCATCACCACCCATATCAAAGTCTTCACCAAATTCTTCTTTAATACTATCTGTCATTGTGTCAAAAAATTCTTCTTTTCCTAAATCTTCTTCTATTAAAGCTGTTTCAAATGTTTCAGTTAAATCATTTGCTTCAATAAATGATTCAAATGTTTCTACAGCATAATCTTCTATTTTAAATTCTTCTATTTTGCCATCTAAATCTTCTACAATAAAAGACGTTTCAATTATTGTAAATTCTTCTACGTTAACTGTGTTAACTTGCTCTTCAATAAAATCATCATAAGTTTGTCCTGTATCTGTTTTAAAATCTGCTATATCATCTAACGCTTCGTTATCGTAAGTACAAGCGTTTGGTACTCTATCGTAACAATAGGTAAATGTTTCTGATTGACTTGTTGTTGTTTGGTAAGTATCGTTTGTAGTAACGATTAAACTAGGATTATCTATATCAGGACCCATATGTGAACCAGATGAATAACCTGATGTTATGTTTTGAATACTAGCAGTGATATTATAATTTTGTTGAGAGTTTGATCCTACAATAATTGTATCTGTGTAATTTGTAGGGTTATTGGTTGTTCCAGTTATATCTCTATACTGTGTAATTACATTACCATTATCGTCTGTAAGTGTTTGTCTTAAAGTAACTGTACTACTAGCACTACTCCAAAACCATATATCAGCACCTAATGTAGATGAAAAACCAGAATTGATTTGTGTTTTTGATAAACCTGCGTCATCTGTTAAAGATACAGTTGATGATGAAGTTGAATTACCTGTTGTTGCTAACATATAATCACCGTGAAACATTTGATTGGTATGTGTCCAACTACCGTCATTGAAATTAGGTGATAATAGATTATCAGTTGTTACACCAGCCACACCAGTTGTAGTTGTGGTGATTGTAACACAAGTCTGGTCGCCTAACTCGTTTTCAGTACAAGTAGTTTCTGCGTTACTACTTTTTACTAAAGTCGTAAGGATTAAGACTGTGAATAAAATTATATACTTTGTAAGTTGCATAGATTATAAGGGCACTCCAAAGAATAATGTTAAGGGTAGCAATATCCATTTTTTATTTACTTCTTTTTTTCGTTGATTTCCTTCATCAACTTTTTTTTTTCAGCTTCAATTTTATTTAATTCTTCTTGCTGTTTTGTTATTATTTCAGCATTTTCTTCAAGTTGTTTTTCGTATTCTTTTTGTAATTCTTCTTGTTTTTTTTCAATATATTTTAAGTCTGCTACATATCTCTCATAGTCAGGTCTTAATTTATCAAACTTTTTCCATTCTTTTAATGCTTCATCACCTATCTTGCCGTTATAAGGGCAAGGTGTTCCTGACTGTATCATAGCATGGAATACTCTTTCATCCTGACAAAGTATAGATACAGCTGCAACTTTCATACCTAAGTCATTTAAGACTTTAGATAATTTAATTCTTTCACAATTCTCGTCTGTTCTATATGTACCACCAGATATACCAATACCAAATTTTTGAATACCACCTGATATACCAACTACACAAAGGTCTTGTGACATCGCTGACATAGATGGTGCTGATGATGAGTTTACTACTCTTTGGTCGCCTGTGTAAGCGTTAGTAGTATTTGACGTTGTGGTATTGCTACTTGAACCTGATTGATAGGTTGTTGTAGTTTCTGCCGAATAACCACCTGAAATAGAAGTGTTTGAACCACTACTATTGGATTGTGTTAATGTATCTGTTGATGTTGAGGTCGTGTCAGCCCAAGTAACTTGTGTAAGTCCCATAATGAAACATAATAAAAGACCTAAAATAGTCTTTTGCATTGATGTTTCCTTTATTAGTATTTATATTATTTAGGTGTTGGTTCGTAGTATTCTTTATACTTATCCAACAAATCATTTGTTATTTTTAATTGATTTCTTATTTGAGCAAAGTTCTTTGCTATCAATTGATAGTCATTATCTGTTAGACCAAATAACACAGGATCAAGTCCTTGTTCTTCCATCTTTTTAAACACTTCAGCAGCGTTTTCAGATGTTATAATAATCCATTTAATCTGTTCTAATTGTAGA
>OBNU01000115.1_pt1 | contig 10096 bp, 8 predicted proteins | sample 1494211 | NCBI WGS metagenome assembly OBNU01 (sample SAMEA3275559, study PRJEB22092) | marine metagenome | biome: ENVO:01000252 "freshwater lake biome"; feature: ENVO:00002042 "surface water"; material: ENVO:00000021 "freshwater lake" | collected 2014-06-21T10:00:00+00 | depth 2 m | reverse complement strand
GGGGCGACCGTCCGCAGCATCGGGCAGGGCGTCGAGCTCTACCTGCAGGACAACTGGGATCAGTACCCCGTCGCCCGCTACATGCCCGAGCCGTGGCTGCAGATAGACGCGTCGGACTTCGGCCTGGATGACGAGAGCTTCAACGACGAGTTCGGCGGCTCGCTGTCGGCGCGGATGGAGAACTATCTCGACGGCGGCAACGAGATCTGGAAGTGCCCGGGCGACCGGGAGGTCCACGGCGTCGAATGGACCGACGAGCAGGGCAACGAACGCATCGGGGGCACCTCGTATACCTACATCAGCGGCCTGGGCGGGCGGCGGCTCGACGAGTCGTTCTTCGTGACGCGGCTGAAGCTCAACGCGTCGCAGATCCCCGTCATCTACGATTTCGACGGCAACACCTATGAGACCGAGGACGGGCGGTTCATCACCGTGGACTTCTTCCACTCGTCGCGGAACCTGCTGTTCGCCGACGGGCACGTGGGCAAGTACGAGACCGATGACCTGAACTGACGGGCCATGAAGGCCCGGATTGGGGCGACGCGATGAGCGACGGCAAAGGTGGATCACTGCTCGAGGGCATCGAGTTCGAGAAGCGTCGGCCCGTTGATGCCGACTGGTCGAAGCGCAAGCGGATCGTCGTCGGCGCGGTCGCGGGCGTGCTGGCGATCGGGGCGGTGGCCGCGGGCGGCTGGTTCGCCTGGCAGCACCGGCCCGTGAGCCTGCCGACGACCGCCGAGCAGGCGATCGCGACGATCAGTTCGGGGCGGATCGACCGGCTGCCGCGCGATCGGCAGGTGCAGTACTACGGCGAGGCGTTCCGGCTTCTGCAGGACACGCCGCGCGAGCAGTGGCGCGACCTGTTCGGCGAGGACGACCGCGAGGCGCTGGGCCGGATCATGCGGGCGCAGTTCGAGGAGAGCATCCGCCAGGTGGCGAGGGGCGAGCAGTCGCCCATGGAGATGTTCCAGAACATGATGCGCAACCGGCCCCGCGGCGACGGCGAGCGGAACGGGCCGCCGAGGGAGAACCGCGAGGGCGGCGAGAGCGACGAGTCGCGCGCCGACCGTCGGCAGCAGTTCGCCAGCCGCCTGCAGGACCGATTCCAGAACGGCGACGCCCAGCAGACCGGACTCACCGGTGAGTTTTTCATGATGATGCGCGCCGCCCGCGAAGCGAGCGGCGAGAGCGGCCAACCCGGCGGCCGGGGCGGCTGACTCCCCCACCGCCTGATCGCGGGCCCCTAAAGTCTCGCGCTATGGGAAACCCGCCGAACGCGCTCGAGATCGTGCAGCTGACATTCCGCTATCCCGGCGCGGCCGAGGACACGATCCGGCTCGACCACCTCACGCTCGCGCCCGGCGAGCAGGCGCTGCTGACCGGCGCCTCGGGCTCGGGTAAGAGCACGCTGCTGCAGCTGATCTCGGGGCTGATGGAGCCCGGGTCGGGCGTGGTGCGCGTCGCCGGTGAGGACATGCACGCGCTTCGAGGCGCGAAGCGCGACCTGTTCCGCGGCTCGCACATCGGCATGATCTTCCAGACGTTCAACCTGCTGCAGGGCTTCTCGGCGGCGGAGAACGTGATGATGGCGATGATGTTCAGCGATCTGCCCAGGCGCGAGCACCGCGGGCGGGCCGTGGACCTGCTGCGGACGGTGGGCATCGAGACGCCGGACCGGGAGGTGACCCGGCTCAGCGTGGGCCAGCAGCAGCGCGTGGCGGTGGCGCGGGCGGCCGCGGTGAGCCCGGCGCTGGTGCTCGCCGACGAGCCGACCGCCAGCCTCGACCCCGAGGCGGGCGAGGCCGCGATGGACCTGATCCAGCAGACGTGCCGATCGATCGGCGCGGGAGGCGGGTGTTGAAATCAAAGGTAAAACCGGTACGTTTGCCAACTTGATCATCACGCGCGGCAGCAAGATCGAAGCCTTAGGTACTAAGTCAGCGCCTATTATCTTCAGTTCAGATGACGAAGGGTACGACGGTGCCGGTGAGTGGGGTGGTTTAATCCTGCACGGCTACGCACCGCATAACGAGTGCACTGAAGGCGGTACTGTATGTAACATCGATTCAGAGGGTGAATCGGGCTTCGCCGGTGGCTACGATCCAGCAGACAGCAGTGGAACACTTCGCTATGTTGTCGTGGCTGAAGGTGGCTATGAATTTGCACCTGGTAACGAGATTAACGGTATCTCTTTGATCGGTGTGGGTAATGGCACGGTGATGGAGTACATCCAAGTACAAGGTAACTCGGACGACGGCATCGAGTTCTACGGCGGCACTGTGAACCTCAAGTATGGCGTGTTCACCAACAACCTCGACGATTCAGTCGATTGGGATGAAGGCTACCAAGGTAACCTACAGTACATCATCGTGAAGCAGTCACCTAATGGTTCTGGTGAAGCTTTCGAGATGGATACGCAAGGTACCAACCTCTTCTTGTCGAAGCCAACGGTTGCAAACTTGACCATTGTGGCTGACAAGAAAGCGGCTGATGACGCTTACATTTTGAACTTCAAAGCGGGCTCAGGCGGCTTCTTCCACAATGCGGTTGTTACGGTTGCTGCAACGAATGAGACACCACTCACCACATGTATCAACGTGGCAGGTGCTGATTCGGTTAGCCTCGTGAATACCGCGCTTGTGATCAACAACTGGATCCAAGACTGCGGTGTAGGCGAAGCTGATCAAGGTACTTTGTCGAGCTCGAACGTGACCTTTGATACCACGACAGTGAGTGCGGTACCAGCGGCTTTGGGTTCACTGTACGAGTCGTTGGCGCCTGAAGCGTCTGGCTTGGCACCACTTGATTGGACTGCGATCAACGGTACCTTCTCTGAGTCGGTGGCTGACCCCGACTACTTGGATGCGACCGATTACATTGGTGCGGTAGATCCCGACGGTTCAGATCCATGGTGGGCTGGTTGGGTATTGCCAGGCACACTGTAAGATCTAGAAAGAGTTAGAACAAAAAACCCCGAGCTTGCTCGGGGTTTTTTTTATTCTACGATTAGTGTTGGAGCACAGGAATTTAGCCCTAGGTGTCGCGACTAACGCAGCAGCGCGCTCAGCACAGTTTCAATATCGGCGTATTCAAACTCAAATCCTGCCAGCGTGAGCCTGTTCGGCACGACATACTGCCCACTTAGCAGGAGTTCATCGGCCATCTCGCCGAGCATGATGCGCATCGCCCAGGCTGGGATTGGCGCTGTAAGCCAAAGCCGTTTGTGGCTGGCGATGGCGGCAGCGAGCTCACGGTAGGTCACGGGTAGCGGCGCAGTGACATTAACCGCACCGATCAGGTCACTGGCCAAGCAAAATTCTATCGCGGCCACGGCATCTTGGCGATGAATCCAGCTTAAGACCTGATGGCCTGAACCGGGCCAATTTTGCAAACCCAACTTGAACGGCAGGATTAGCTGGGGCCAGGCGCCGCCAGAACGATCAAGAACAACGCCCAAACGCAGGGTGATCACCCGCGATTGTAGCTTGTCTTTGGCGCGCTGCGCGCTGGCTTCCCACTGTTCACACAAATCTGCAGCGAAACCCTCTCCACCGCTCGATGCCTCGTCAAGTTTGATGGTATCGCGATTGCCATACCATCCGATGGCACTGGCGCTTAAGAATACGGCAGGGGTGTGCCCATAGCTCGCTAATGTTTCAATGAGCTGGTCTGTGAGATCGATACGGCTCGAGAGCAGACGCTTTTTATACGCTTTCGTCCAGCGTTTGGCTGCGAGTGATTCACCGGCCAAGTTGATTACGGCATCAACAGGCGCAATCCCGTCCAACTTTTCGATGGTATTGATGTACATGAGTCGAGTTTGATTCGCTCGATACTGACGTGAATAGACCGTGAGCGTGTGTCCCGCGGCAATGAGGCGGGGAAACAGAGCACTGCCAATAAACCCCGTGGCCCCTGTGAGCAAAATATGCATTACACGTCTCCTCTTATCCTGGAGTAAATACGGATCAGGTCCGTTTTTGGACGTCACATCCTTTCGAGCCTCCAACGCGTACTATAGCCATGGAATATTTCACGATTGCACAATCTATGGTGAGTGAGCGGGTCTGTGTTTTGACCGGTGCTGGCATTAGTCTTGCCTCGGGCATACCGACCTACCGGACAGCTGCTGGCGCTTGGGCCAGGAGTGATCCCATTACAGATCAGCAGTTTAAACAATCAGAGCGAATGCGCGCTCGCTATTGGGGGCGTTCTTTTGTGGGCTGGCCACTGGCAGAGCGGGCTCAGCCTAACGAGACTCATTTGACGCTCGCGGAATGGTACCGTAACGGCCTCATTAACGACTGTATCACTCAAAATGTGGATCGACTCCACCAGCGAGCAGGTTTGAACCAGTCGATCGATTTACACGGTCGACTCGATCGAGTCGTGTGTTTGCACTGTGGTCAGTTCACTCATCGTTCACAGTGGCAGCAGGTGCTTGCTGATACCAATCCCTTTTTAGTTGGGTTGACTGCCGAATTTAAGCCCGATGGCGATGCAGATTTACCGTCGGAATGGATCGATCAAATCTCGGTACCTTCGTGTCATCGCTGCGGCGGCGTGGTAATGCCAGATGTGGTGTTTTTTGGGGGCAATATTCCCAAGTCGGTCTCAGAGCAAGGCTTGGCGGCGGTCCGATCCTGCGATCTCTTAATGATTCTTGGCAGCTCGCTACAGGTCTACTCTGGACTCCGGTTGTGTAAGCTCGCACTAGATCATGGCGCGACGGTTATCGTGGTCAATCCTGGCGTGACCAGAGCGGATGCCTTGCCATGTGTGTTTAAGCGCGAGCCAATCGAGACGTTTATTGAGCACGTAAAAGCCGCCCTTAGGGCCGGTGTGACCTGAGGCTTCATCAGGCGCGTATCAACACCGATATCAAATAATAAGGATTGTCATGAGCGAGCCCAAGCAATATCAAGTGTATCAACAATTCTTGCCGCGAGAGATTTGGGATTTTACCGCCTTTGGTTACCGCAAAGCAGCGCGAAACTTCGAATCTTTGAGTTCGCAGGGTGGGCAAAAACATATTGTATTAACGGGCGCTAACTCTGGATTAGGTTTGGCTGCGGCGCACGCGCTAGCACAACTGGGTGCGAATTTGACGCTTATTATACGAGATCGTTCACAGGCCCAAGCGTTGCAGCAAGAATGTGAGGAACGTGGTGCAGCTCAATGCCGCGTGATCATCGCCGATTTGGCGCTGCTACAAGAGACTCAGCAAGCCATTGATACATTGTTGTCATGGGCAGAACCTATTGACGTTTTGATCAACAACGCTGGGGCTTTGTTTAACCAGAGGCTCGAGACTACAGAGGGGATAGAGCGAAGTACAGCGCTGCTATTACTGAGTCCGGTCAAGCTAATGCTTGGTTTGCGGCCACTCCTAGAGTTGAGTTCGCGGGGGCGAGTGATTAATGTGGTATCGGGTGGAATGTATACCCAACGGCTTTCTATGTCGTGGTTAAGATCGGGCTTTGCCAATCGCTACAAGGGCCCTGCGGTGTATGCACAAGCGAAGCGCGCCCTGGCGATCGTGACTCAGGAGTGGCACGAAACCTGGGCTGCCAGCGGTGTCGAGCTCAACTGCATGCATCCAGGTTGGGCCGACACACCGGGTGTTCAGACTGCGCTTCCTACTTTTCGTCGGTGGACCCAGAGGGTCTTGCGGACGCCCGAACAGGGCGCGGATACCATCGTTTGGATGGCCGTATCTGAGCAAGTTGCTGGCATTAGCGGCGCGTTTTTTTTGGATCGGAAACCCCGGCGCTGGTATCTGAATGATAAGACAAGGGAGCGTCCTACGGACAGGCATGCACTCCTTAAGTACCTTGATGAAATACTTTAGCCATGATTTCAAGTTGAAATTATTACTTCAATCTTGTTTCATGATGCACTAAGATTGCAGCTGAAGATAATAGCGCCAGATAGATAGTGTCCTGAGCTAACTAATTAACTATCTGTTTTTAAATCATTTTTAAAGAGGTTACAGAGTCGCGGAACGAGCTGGCACACATTGTGCGTACAGTTAGTAGAAAAGCAACTGCGAACAAAGCGGTGCTAATCACTGTGACCAGAGGATTGTTATGTCTACGGCGCTAGCAGATATCACTGTCATTGATCTTACTCATATGCTGTCAGGGCCTTACGCAGGAATGATCTTGGCTGATTTGGGTGCAACCACGATCAAGGTCGAGCCTCTGGCGGGAGAGGGGACTCGCAAGCTGTTGCAGACCGACCCTGATTATTCCTTAGGAGATCAGGGTGCCTACTTTATTACCCTCAATCGCAATAAGCAGAGCGTTGCAATCGATCTTAAAAGTGAACAGGGGCTCGCGGTATTTTACGATCTGGTGAAAACGGCGGACATCGTGCTCGATAACTTTTCGGCAGGCGTTACGCAAAAGCTAGGTATCGACTACGAGCAGCTCTCGCGGGTCAACCCATCGATTATTACGTGTTCTATCTCTGGTTTTGGCTCAGATGGCCCCAGTTATCAGCGGACCGCGTTCGATCAAGTCGTTCAGGCGCTGGGTGGTGGTATGTCGATTACCGGACTCGACGCCTCAATGCCCATGCGTGCGGGTATCCCCATCGGAGATTTAGGCGGCGGGATGTTCGGCGTTATGGGGATTCTTGCAGCCTTGCATGAGCGCTCAGTCAATGGCATGGGGCAGCATGTGGATATCTCTATGCTCGATGTCCAGATTTCAATGCTGAACTACATGGCAACCATGTACTTCATGTCAGGTAAGAACCCTGAGCCGATTGGCAACAGCCACTTTGTTCATGTGCCGTATAACAGTTTTCGCGCCAGTGATGGTCACCTGATTATTGCGGTTATTTTTGATAAGTTTTGGGGCGCGTTAGTCGACGTTTTAGATGTGCCCGCGTTTCGTGATCCCAAGTATTTGACCCAACCGGGTCGCTTAGCAGACAAGGATTTCATCGAGTCAACTATTAATGAGGTGCTTCAGACCAGAACGTGTGACGAGTGGCTAACCTTGTTCGAGGCTCGGCGAATCCCCTGCGCCCGAGTCAACACGCTGGGTCAAGCGCTTGCCGATGAGCAAGTGTTACATCGTCAGATGGTCGTTGATCTTTACAATGATCGTGGCGAGAGCGTTAAAGGTCCTGGTAACCCGATCAAGCTGTCGCGTCACACCGATACCTACGCGCCAGCGCCTGCACTCGGGGCTCACACTCAGAGTGTGCTCGCAGGTCTGGGCCACAGCGCTGAGGATATTGCGGCCTTGAAATCTGCGGGGGTGATTGCATGACGCGAGTTGTACTCAATGAGGTAGGCTTGCGTGATGGCTTGCAAGCGCAAGCGAAACACTTGACGGTAGCAGAGCGCTGCGAGTTGCTCGATGCGCTGGTGGCAGCAGGTTTAGAGAGTATCGAGATCGGAAGTTTTGTATCTCCTAAAGCGGTGCCCCAAATGGCCAGTACCGATGAAGTCCTGGCTTATGCACTGGCTCAACACCCCAGCGCTCGTTATAACGCCCTCGTGCCCAATCGTCGTGGCTACGACACAGCAGTGGCTGCCGGTTGTCGTGAAGTCAACTTGGTGATCTCTGCCACGGATACGATGAATCAAAAGAATATCAATATGACGACAGCCGAAATTATGGCAGTCTCTCAGCAGCTCATAGGATTGGCACGAGAACAAAATGTGATTGCTAACGCTTACTTAGCGGTCGCATTTGAATGCCCATTCGAGGGCTCGGTAAACCCCGATCACGTTGTATCATTAGCGCAACGGTTGATTGGATTTGGAGCGCATCGCGTGGTGATAGCAGATACTATTGGAGCCGCGAGCCCATTCGATGTGGCTGATTTGCTGTCTCGCTTGCTGCGAGGGCTGGGCGCGGACCAACTCGCCTGTCATTTTCACGATACGCGAGCGATGGGGCTGGCGAATGTTTATGCGGCGCTCGCTGCCGGTATTCGCCAGTTTGATACGTCGATTGGTGGTTTGGGTGGGTGTCCATTTGCGCCGGGTGCATCGGGCAATGTGGCGACGGAAGACGTCGCCTTACTTTGTCATCAAGCCGGATTTCAAACGGGAATCAATATGGCTGCGCTGCTTGAAGCCGTGCAGAGCGTGAAAACTTTAACGGGCACCGCTAAGGGCGGTAAAGCGCATTACTGGCTTACAAATAATCTTGAAAAATTGACTGATACGGGAGACAAGTGATGACTTATCGCTTAGGTGTGGATGTCGGTGGTACGTTTACCGATTTCTTGCTAATGAACGAGCAAACGGGACAGACCTATACGGCTAAAGTGCCATCGACGCCAGAGGATTCATCGATCGGTGTGCTAAACGGCGTGGCCAAAATTTGCGATGAGTCTGGTATCGATCCATCAGATATCAAATTCGTAATGCATGGCACCACCGTTGCAACCAATGCCGTGCTGACGGGACGCGGTGCCAAAGTCGGCTTGGTGACCACTGCCGGGTATGAACACACCCTGCAAGTGGCGCGCAGCTTTTGCCCCGGAGGTCTTGGTGGCTGGGTGAGCTTTGTGAAACGTCCTCTTTTAGCTCCGTTGGAACTGACCATTGGTGCCGAAGAGCGTATTGATGCGGACGGTACGATATCGGCTCCGCTCAATGAAGCCAGCCTGCGACAGCAATTGAGCCAGCTCGCTGCGACCGGAGAAGTTGAGGCACTGACGATTTGTTTCATCAACGCTTATGTGAATCCTGAGCATGAGCAACGAGCCGCGGTAATCGCAGCTGATTATTTTAAAGATATCCCTATCTCGATTTCTTCCGATGTGGTTCCTGAAATGCAGGAGTATGAGCGCACTGAGACGACTGTCGTGAACTCCTACGTGCGACCAGAGGTGGCGCGCTACCTTAATAATCTGCAGAACTCCCTCGAGGAACGACTCGGACACGACACACAGCTGTCAATTTTACGTTCTGATGGCGGTCTGGCATCGTCACGTGCGACCGCCGACTCCCCAGTGAATATTCTGATGTCGGGGCCGGCTGGCGGGGTTGCCGGGGCACTATTTTTCTGTGAGCAAGCGGGGTATCGAAACCTTCTCACTTTTGATATGGGCGGTACATCAACTGACGTAGCGTTGATACAAGATGCCAAGACCAATATTCGTCGCGAAACGATTGTTGGTGATGTCCGAGTTCGCGCACCGTCCGTCGATGTTCGTACCATTGGTGCGGGTGGCGGATCGATTGCATTTGTTGCTGAGCTCACTAAAGCCCTCCGTGTTGGGCCAGAATCTGCCGGCGCGGTTCCGGGGCCGGCTGCTTACATGAAAGGTGGCGAGCTTCCAACCGTCTGTGATGCCAACGTTGTTTTGGGTTATCTGCCGAGCGATGCACAGCTGGGCGGTGCTATGGCCATTAACCGTGATGCGGCTATGGCAGCTGTTCAAAAAGTCGCTGATTCGTTAGGGATCGATGTGATGGAAGCGGCAGAAGGTATTATTCGTATCGCGAATGAGGCGATGTTTGGTGCGCTGCGATTGGTCTCGGTCGAGCAGGGTTATGATCCGCGCGATTTCAGTTTGGTGGGCTTTGGTGGTGCCGGTCCTTTGCATGCCAACGCGCTCGGTCGATTAGTTAATTCTTTCCCTGTCATTGTGCCACCCGGACCCGGTGTGCTCTGCGCCTACGGCGATGCCACGACCCAGCTACAAGATGAAGCGGCTCGTAGCTATGGTTCGCTGGCGAGTGATATCTCACAGACGCAATTGGCGGCTGATCTCGAGGCCCTCAAAGATCGCGCCTCACAAGCGCTCCTAGCAGATGGTATAGCTGCAAGCCAACTTAAAGTGACCTACCAAGCTGATGTTCGCTATGCCGGACAGGCCTTCCAGATTAGTGTCGATTTTGACGCTGAATCGTTGAGCAGCAAGGGTATTGCGGTGATTACCGACGTCTTCGATGATGAGCACGAGAAATTATTTACCTTCAAGCTGGGCGATGGACATGAGATCGTAATGATTCGTGCCGTTGTCTCCTCGCAAGGACAGACGCTCGAGATTCGAAAACAGCCAGACAGCACCCTGACATTGGCTGAGTGCGCAATTCATGAAACCCGAATTTACTTTGAAG
>OBNU01000114.1_pt1 | contig 10177 bp, 10 predicted proteins | sample 1494211 | NCBI WGS metagenome assembly OBNU01 (sample SAMEA3275559, study PRJEB22092) | marine metagenome | biome: ENVO:01000252 "freshwater lake biome"; feature: ENVO:00002042 "surface water"; material: ENVO:00000021 "freshwater lake" | collected 2014-06-21T10:00:00+00 | depth 2 m | reverse complement strand
GGCGTAGATGGCAGTGTCAAAGCGATACCGGTTAGAGTGGTCGCAGATTAATTGTCTGTTCGGTGCGCAGTGCGCTCACGAGCAAGTGCTTGGTAGCTGAGTAGAAACGTATAAGCGCTGTGTTGTAAGGCATCATAAATGCACACATTGGGTGCTATGCGTGATAGTCGTCGACTGAGCTGCAAACTGACAAGACCATGAGCGGTCGCGACAAGCTGAACAGACAACATACGTGAGTCTTGTTCAATCGATTCGGCGTTAAGCCAGTCGTCTACCAGTACGACCAAGATTTCAAACGCCGAGGGCGGACGCGTCCCAGCACTGGCCATCGCGTCTACCAGTAACTCACCCCACATTAAGTCGTAGAACGCTTGTTTATCGATAATGTAGCGCATATAGGCATGACCGGCGGCGATAATCCGCTCGATGGTGCCTTTCTGGATTCCAGAAATTGCGTTTGCTATCGCGTCGCGTAGCCCCAAGAACCCGAGCTCAGCGACGCTCAGGAGAAGCGCTTCCTTATCTTTGAAATGCCGATAAGGCGCGCCACTACTCACACCCGCGCGTCTCGCAGCTTCAATGATAGTGAAGTCGGAACTATTGCGCTCTTCAATCAGTTCAGCAGCGGCCACGATCAGCGTGTTTCTGAGATCTCCATGGTGGTAGTTGGGCGCGCGCTTGTGCGTGTCTTTTGGTAGCTGGCTCATGGTGTCCGAACGCCGGCTGTCTGTGCTACCGCATCCCGAGCCTTATCGGTCGATTTGGCAATCAGCAAAAACGCTGGAGGTACCAAGAAAAAGCTAATTAAAGTAGATAACAGCACGCCGCCAGCAATTGCCATAGCGAAAGGCGGCCAAAACTGGCCCCCCTCTAGAATCAAGGGCAAGAACCCCCCGAAAGTAGTGATCGTTGTCGACACAATGTGACGACTGGAATCCATGACAACTGCGCGCATCGCCATGGGCTTACCCTGTCGCGCCTCTGGGTCGAGCTGCAGTGCGGTGATAATGATGATGGCGGCATTAATCGATACACCTACTGACCCAATGACCCCAGTCAAGGCCTGCAGTCCAAAGGGATACCTGAACAGTTCAATCGCCAACAAGCTCAGAGTCATAGAGCAGAAACAAACGAGTAATCCCACCGCGGTCAAACGCCATGAATTAAAGGTGAGTAGCATCGTTGCCAGTAAAGCGGACAAGATTAGCCCAATTGGGGCGATAATATAGTTAACGACGGCGGCTCGCTCGTCAGCGTCTCCGCCAAACTGGATACTGTAGCCTGGTGGCAGCGCAATTGGGTTGTCTTGCAGATCCTGCTGGAGCTGCTTAAGTGCTTCTTCGGGCAGAACACCTCGGACTAAAAACGCTTGAACAGTATTGATCCGTTCACCATTCTTGCGGCTGATGGCGCTGTAACTCGGCACCAAGCGTATATCTGTTACCGATGGCAAAGCGATATAGTCCGAGCCTGGTTTGCCGCCTAACACAGGAGTTTGTAACTGTGAGAGGGCATCGCTGCCACTGTGTGAAAGTCGATCGAGACGCACTCTGATTGGCAGCCTCTGAGTGCCCTCAAGAATTTCAGCACCGATTGCGCCAGATAGTGAGGTACCGACGTTGGCTGCGAGGCTTGCCACGTCAAACCCCGCGGTCTTCAGCGCAGTTTCGTCGACACTGAGCTCCAGTTTCGGGGGTGCGCCTAAAATAGAGGCGTTGGTGTGGGTGACAGCGGGGATTTTTGCCATCCGTTCTCGGTACAAGTTGCCCAGTTCACGCAGCGTGTCTAGATTCGACCCGTAGATTTCTATCTCTAACGGAGCAGATACGGGAGGTCCTTGATCAATCCCTCTGACAACGGTTCGCGCCTCCGGAAACTCTCGATCTAATTGGATCTGTAGGTCACGTATGACTTGGTCCGTTTGTTTTGGATCTCGAGTTAACACCAGCGCTTCAGCCCAGGTAGAGACGCCATCCATCTTGCGGTACATGTTGTAATAAAATGGCGGCGCACTCTCGCCCACCATCCAGTCAATGCGGCGGATCTCTGCGACTTGACGGACACTCGCATCCATTGCCTGCGCTACGGCGACTGTTTCGTCGATAGAGCGGCCATCAGCCAACTTGACCTGGATATAAAGCTGGTCGCGATCGGTGCCGGGGAAAAACTGCGCCGTAAGCGTGGGGAAAGCGAGAATTCCAACCAGAGGCAGCATGAGTGAGGCAAAAATAGCTGCTTTGGGCGCACGCAAGGTAAAATCAACTGCTTGAGCGAGGCGCTCACTTAAAACTGGAATAGTCAGTCCCTGCGCCAAGAAGCCAGTGCGATCGCCATCAGGAAGCAACTTGGCCGCTAACACCGGCGTAATCGCAAGTGCCAGGACGAGCGAGGTCAGCAGCATAATGATCACTGCCGTCGCAATAGACCCCATGAAACTCCCAGCTGGTCCAGGGAGCAGCGCTAGCGGTAAGAACGTCAATACGGTGGTGCCAGTCGAGGCTAAGAGGGGGACCCGCAGTCTGTGGACGCTCTCTTTGATGGCGAGCCGTCGACTCGAACCAGCTTGCAATCGCTTGCGCAGTTCGTCGGTCATCACGATCGAGCCGTCAACTAGAAGCCCAAGAGCAACGATTAATCCAGTGACCGACATTTGATGCAAAGGCATCCCGATGAGTTGCATGATGGTCAGCGAGGTCAGCGCGCAAAGTGGTAATATCATCGAAACGACGAGCGCTGCTCGCCATCCCAGCGTAATGAAAAGTACTGCGATGACGAGACTAACCCCTACGATCAAATTAATAAGAACACTCATGAGTCGATCGGTAACGTACTCGCCTTGATCATAGGTAATCTCGAAGTCTAAGCCGTCGCCGCGAGTCGCAGCGTAGGTCCTTACCGCTTGCGCGAAGTCACGACTCCATCGATCAAACTGTAAGTTAGGTTGTGCTGCAACCCCGACCAAGATTCCCCGTTTGCCCTCTGTGAGCACAATACTTGAAGCCGGCGCTTTGGGTTGTTTGGTCAGTGTGGCGATGTCAGTAAGTCGAGTGACAGAGCCATCGGTACTTGTTTGGATGACCAGTTGCCCTAGATCGGCAGCATGGTCAAATTGGCTGTGGAGCTCTACTAAGAGGTTATTACCCGTGCCCTGAGTCTGACCTGCTGGGCGTTTAGGGTCTGCGGTTTGGATCGCTCTCATCACGTCAGCGAGAGTGAGTCCGCGCGAAAGCAATTGACTTTGATCTACCGAGACAAGTACCTCTTCATCGGCATCACCGTACACATGAGCGAGTCGAGTGCCGGGAAAATTGCGAGCAAAATCGGCAAAGTTATGCGCAGCTCTGCTCTTGATTCCCGCAGGTAGCCCCTCTTGCTGGCTCGATATTGCAACGATTGTGGTATACGACAACAGCCGGTCATCATCGAAAATAGGTTCGTGAGCGCCCTCGGGAAATAACAAACTGGCGGCGGCGAGTGCGTCTCGAATTTCGCCCCAGGTGACTTCCATTTCGGCATCATCAAGGAAGTCAGTCAGTCGCAGGTTAATAAATGAAATTCCAGCATTACTGACAGAGGTAATATCTTGGATCTCGGAAATTTGCCGCAACTCTTCTTCTATAGGACGGGTGACCAGAGCTTCCACTCGGTCCGGCGTGGCGCCCGGGAATACCGTCGTGACGGTCGCCACAAAGTTCGGCATGGTGGGGTCTTCTTGGCGCCCGAGTTGCTGAAAGGCGTTCAGACTCACCGCAATGATGACGACCAGGACTAGGGTTAAGTAACGCCGGTTATCATAGAGTTTTTCAGCAATCATCAGCGAGCATCCGTTGGAATCACAATCATGCCCGGCACGACGCGGTGAGTACCTGCGGCAACGACTCGGTCACCGTCTGTGAGTAAGCCGCGAACGTAGACTTGATCATCAGCGAAATCGAGTATCTCAATTGCTGCCTGCTGCGCGATGAGCTTTCCGTCTTCATTGCTAGCCAGTTTCAACGCGGTCCACAGGCCCCGGTTGCCCTCTGTAATCGCAGTCATAGGGAGCCATCCACCGATCTCGTCAATAGTGACTGTCTGTTTCAAGTTGATCATTTGGCCCGGCGGCAGCGTAAGCGTATTGGGGAGTTCGATTCTAAGTGCTCTGGTACGAGTCATGCGATCGAGGGTATTGCTGATCCCGACCAGTCGCCCTTCAACGGCAACAGTACCAGCCTGCAATTGAACTTGTTGCCCAAGCTCTAGGTGATCAATGACGTTCTCTGGTACGCCAATCATGACCTCACGTCCACTGAGAGCGGCCACGCTGTAGACCGGCGTCCCCGGAGCGACCGTATCTCCGACGCTCAAGTACTGAGAGTTAATGACTCCGTCAAATGGTGATCGGAGTTCGGTGTTGGTTTGGTTAACAGTGATCAGCTCGATATCAGCAAGCAGGGCTTGAACGGTTGCTGTATTGGCGTCGGCGTTAAGTTGGGCCTCGTCGAATTGGTACTGTGAAATGGCGCCGCTCGTCAAAAGTTCTGTTGCTCGCTGCAGTTGAAGGTCGCTGAGACGTTTCTGCGCTAAACCTCGCTCGTATTGTGCTTGAATTGATTTCAAGGATGCTTCAATGGTGCGGCGGTCGAGCTGGGCAACAATTTGTCCTTTAGAGACGACATCGCCCACACGAGATGACATTGCCACGACCGTGCCGGCGAGTTCGAAGGCCAGTGTCGCGTCATACTCTGCGATCACGGTGCCCGAAAAAGACCGGTTTTTTTGATAGCTGGACTGACTTATGAAAGTGAGAGCTTCAGCGTCTAGGCCTTCTCGGCTGGTGTCAAAGACAGGCTCCGACGTTCGAGCATACAGTGCGACGGTAAGGGCAGATGCTGCCAGCACCGCGGCAATACTGAGCGTTAGGCTCGAAATGTTCTCACGGATCATGCTGGTTTCCTTGGAGTGTAAGAGCGTCTTACGTAATGTAAGAGCTTATTACATCGGTGTCAACGCTTGGGATATGGATTGCTCTTAAGGCTTTTACAGTGAGTGACAGGCCAGTGATCCAGGGCCGGCTTCTACTGAACCAAAACAGGACGTGTCTGAGCGAAATCTGTGGCGTTTGCACTTGTTGGCGGCCTTGATACCTTTGCTGACAGGGCGCTGTTCTTATAATGCCGCTCCCAGCAAGCCCGCGTGCTTGCATGCCTAGTGCTTTTTTGAGACCATGGCGCGCCCTAAGTCAGGGTTGCTATGGTCGTCCATTCGGTCCCCTCGCAACGATAGTTGGTAAACCCCGCCAGGCCCGGAAGGGAGCAACGGTAGTCAATGCGTCGTGTGCCGAGGTGTGGCTGTTTGGGCGACCGCCATTTCGTGTTTCCGCCGCCCTAGTGTATCCTGTGACGCAGGTTTCAATTCAGAGTTTCGGCAATGGCCTACACGGTACTAGCACGTAAATATCGCCCCCAAGTGTTCCGCGAAATGGTGGGTCAGGAGCACGTGCTGAAAGCTCTAATTAACGCGCTGGATCATGAGCGATTACACCATGCTTATCTATTTACTGGTACGCGCGGCGTTGGTAAAACCACAGTAGCGCGGGTGCTAGCAAAATGTCTTAACTGCGACGTTGGTATTAGTTCCGAGCCCTGTGGCGCCTGTGCGTCTTGCCTAGAAATTACCGAGGGGCGCAGTCTCGACTTGATCGAAGTAGATGCCGCCTCTCGCACTAAAGTCGAAGATACGCGCGAGCTTCTCGAGAATGTTCAGTACGCGCCAACACGATCGCGATTTAAGATTTACCTAATCGACGAAGTGCACATGCTGTCTTCACACAGTTTTAACGCCTTATTGAAGACCCTCGAAGAACCGCCAGAGCACGCCAAATTTTTGTTGGCGACCACCGATCCCCAGAAGTTGCCAGCGACCATTTTATCGCGATGCTTGCAGTTCCACCTGAAGAATTTGAGTCCAGCGCGCATTGCCGAGTATCTCGCCCATGTGCTTGAGCGAGAGGTCATTACTAGCGAGGCGTCGGCTTTAACAGCGATTGCGCGCGCAGCAGAGGGGAGTATGCGGGATGCCCTCAGTTTGACGGACCAAGCCATTTCGCATGGTGGGGGACAACTCAGAGCCTCCGAGGTCGCGGCGATGCTGGGTACCCTGTCATCAGCCGACGTATTGCCCGTGCTGTCTGCGTTAGCGCAAAGCGATGCAAAAAAAATGTTGGCGTGCGTGGATCTGATGGCGACCCACGGTGCTGATTTTACCAAAGCGCTCGACGCACTGATGCACTGGTTACACCAAATCGCGCTGAACCAGTGGGTTCCCAGTGCTCTTGACGCATCGATGCCTGAGTTTGATGAGTTGCAAGCCCTGACTCAACAGCTCAGTGCGGAAGATGTGCAGCTTTACTTTCAAATGTTGACACAGGCGCGTTCAGAGTTACTGCTTGCTTCGGATGCAAGGGCGATGTTCGACATGATTCTGCTTCGACTTATCGCCTTTAAGCCTGCCGCTGTCTTTGTCGATCAAGATGTGATGTTAGAGCCGCTCGATGGTTCGAGCGAGACACGGGTCGAGAGTGTCCATGCTGATAAGGAACAATCTCTGATCTTGCCAGATCCAGAGCGCCCAAACCAATCTCAGGTTGACGACGCCGAGGTGAATGGGATTCAAGACAGAGAGGTCGAAGACCAGACGCACTCTCATGAGATGTTGGCGATAGAATCGCAGGTCGATGCTCCGGTGGCAGAGCAATCGATCCACACTCGAGACCAGCCACTTGAGGAGACCGAGCCCGCAAAAAAGTTTGAAGGCGGGCACGCCGTCGCGACGGCGGCAGAGGATTTCGTGCTGACGGTGGAGTCATGGCCAGGAATGATGGAGCGATTAGACCTTTCCGGCATTCTATTTAATATTGCGTCACACTGTGAGTGCGTGCAGATCGACCCTGACGCGGTGCTCTTTCGTTTAGATCAGAACAACGCGTCTCTGTATAATGAGTCCCATGCGTTTAAGCTGCAAGAGGCGCTGCAACGCTTTGATGGTGTCTCAAGGCAGCTGACGATTGAAATTGGGCCGGTTGAGCTTACGCCTTCGCAGTGGTTAGCACAGCGATCTGCGGAGCAAATGGAGCGCGCAACGAGAGCGCTCGAGACTGATCCGATCGTACAAGCAATCTGTGACACCCTCGACGGAGTGGTGTTAACCGACACGATTCAAGCAAGGAGTGAATAATGTTCAAAGGTGGTGATTTGGGCGACTTGATGAAACAGGCTCAAGCGATGCAGGAAAAGATGCAGGCTTTGCAGCAAGAGGCGGCGGATGCCACCGTGGTCGGAGAAGCCGGTGCGGGGTTGGTATCTATTACCATGACAGGTCGGCACGATGTGACTCGGGTGAGCATAGACCCGTCTCTGATGAGTGAAGATAAAGAAATACTCGAAGACCTGATTGCCGCTGCAGTAAACAGCGCGGTGGCGCGGGTGGAAGCGCACAACAAAGAGAAGATGTCTGCACTAACGGCCGGTATGAACCTGCCAGCTGGCATGAAGATGCCGTTTTAAGGAACTTATGAAGCCGCTCACAACTCTCGAAAAATTAACAGATAGCCTGCGCTGTTTACCTGGTGTTGGTGCAAAGTCGGCAGCGCGAATGAGTCTGCATTTATTACAGCATAATCGGGCAGGGGGATTAGCGCTCGCTGAAGCCCTAACCGAGGCCATGAACCGCATTGGTCACTGCGAGCAGTGTCGCAACTATACTGAACAGCCGCTCTGTAGTTTGTGCGCTGATCAACGGCGAGACGCATCCGTCATTTGCGTCGTCGAAACGCCCTCCGATGTAGCCGCAATAGAGTCAAGTCGGAGTTTTCAGGGGCAGTACCACGTCTTAATGGGCCATCTATCGCCGCTGGATGGTATTGGTCCTGATGATATCGGTTTGGATAAGCTCGAGCAGAGGGTTCAGCAAGGCGGGGTGGCAGAGATCATCTTGGCGACCGGCTCCACCGTGGAGGGTGAGGCGACCGCTCATTACATTGGGGGTCGCATGGCCGCGCTTGGCGTCGGTGTCTCGCGATTAGCTCGCGGCGTTCCCATGGGTGGAGAGCTGGACTATGTTGATAGTTCAACCATTGCCCAAGCACTGTCGGGGCGTCGTCCACTTGGATGAGTTGCGGTGGGAGTGGGTTGATTCTGAGGCCAAACTAGCGAGCTGTCTGGGCGCGCTGGCACACGCTGATTCGGTTGCCGTGGATACTGAGTTTGTGCGAGAGCGAACCTACTATCCTAAAGTCGCTCTGCTTCAGCTCTCGGATGGCGAGAACACCTATTTGATTGATCCCCTGACGCTGGCCAACACCGAGCCTTTGATAAAATTTTTTGCCAATGCGAATCAGTGTAAAGTCATCCATTCTGGGAGCGAAGATATCGAAGTCCTACAGCGCTGGCTTGGTGGACCCATTCGTGGGTGGTTTGATACGCAAGTTGCCGCTGCATTGTGTGATATTGGCTTCGGGCTTGGCTTTCGCACCTTGGTGCACTCGATCGTCGGAATTGAGCTTGATAAAGGTGAGACGCGATCGAATTGGCTGCAAAGACCCCTCACCAACGAGCAGTGTGCCTACGCCGCGGCCGATGTGGTGTACTTGATGCCGGTGTATCGCCACATACTGGCACAGCTAAACACCCAAGATCGCATTGAATGGGTGTTAGAAGAAGGTGAACGTGCAGTTGAGCAGCAGCGCAATTTGCGCTTTGATTACCGTCAGAAAATCGGCAGTGCGTGGAAACTTAGCCGCAGAGAATTAGGCGTACTCGAAGGGTTGTGCCAAGCGCGTGATGAGATTGCGCAGGCAACAGATACGCCCAGAGGCTGGGTCATAGATGATTCGACTTTGGTGACCATGGCTCAGCGATTACCAAGCACGAAAGAAGATCTCGCGGCATTGTTACTGGGTAAAAATCGAAGCGCGCTGCGTCACTCTTCGATCTGGCTGGCCCAAATACAGGCGGGGTGGGAACTTCCTGAGGCAGCGTTACCAGAGCCCTTGCCACCACCCTTGTCCTCCGCTGCGCGAGCTCAGATAAAAATACTGAAACAGGCTGTTCTGGAACGCTGTGAAGCGCTTGGCGTAGCGCCAGAAATTGTCTTCAATAAGCACGACTACAGTGTTTGGTTAGAATTGCAGAGCGGCGCGAGTGTGGTTCAGCCCGAACATTGGAGCGGCTGGCGCGGTGCTTTTTTTGTGCAACCCATGCTAGATGCGAGCAGGGCCTAGAACTCATGAGTGTCATTACCCAAGTCTATGCCAGTGAACGCAAGCCCGGGTTTTATCTGTATGTACCCAAAGACACTGATCTGACAGACGTTGTGCCCGCCAGCGTTCTGCAGCCGCTTGGCACTCTGCGATCGGCACTCTTGCTGCTGCTGACCCATGACAAGGTACTGGCGCAAACTGATGGTAAAACGATTCTAACCGCGTTTGAAACTCAGGGTTTTTATTTACAGTTGCCTCCCCCTGTCGATCTGTTAGAGATGCGCTACTCATGAGTTGGTGGAATACCACACCACTGCAGGATCTCAATGTTGAGCAATGGGAGGCTCTGTGTGATGGCTGTGCTAAGTGCTGCCTTCACAAGCTTGAGGATTCGCGTTCGGCACAGGTCTATTATACGCAAGTAAGGTGCCGCTACCTGGATGAGTCTAGCTGCCGTTGCACGTGCTATGATCAGCGTTCTGTCCGAGTACCCAATTGCATCGATCTAAAACAGACTGATGTGCCTAGTCTGGATTGGTTGCCGTCAACTTGCGCCTATCGTCTTCGCGCAGAGGGGCAACCTTTGCCCGCATGGCACCACTTAGAGAGTGGGAATAAGCAGAGCGTGCATGAAGCGGGCGTTTCTATAAAAGGTCGGTCAATATCAGATGAATTTGTTCATCCCGATGGCTATGATGAGTGGATTGTTCGTTGGGTGGAGTAAGTTGAGTGCTTGAAAGCAGCTCCTATTATTTCGCGTTAAGCGTGGTCGCTGTAACAGCGGTCGTAGCATTGATTTGGATGAGAGGATGGCTTCGAGCGCTGGGTTTGGGGCGCTTTTGGGTTGGTTTGCTCTGCTGGTGGGGTGCTGCACTGTTGCTCACGCCCGCATACGCCACGTCCTCTGCAGATACGTTTGCGCCCGCTATTATTGTGGCA
>OBNU01000112.1_pt1 | contig 10282 bp, 10 predicted proteins | sample 1494211 | NCBI WGS metagenome assembly OBNU01 (sample SAMEA3275559, study PRJEB22092) | marine metagenome | biome: ENVO:01000252 "freshwater lake biome"; feature: ENVO:00002042 "surface water"; material: ENVO:00000021 "freshwater lake" | collected 2014-06-21T10:00:00+00 | depth 2 m | reverse complement strand
GGAGTAAGTAAAATTAAACACCAAATGGAAAATGCGTCCATTGATGAAAAAATTATTACTACAAATGAAGCAATCATTCTCTCAATGACAAAAAGAGAGAGAGAAGATCCAAAAGTAATAAATGGCTCAAGAAAGAAAAGAATAGCAGCCGGAGCCGGAGCTGATATCTCAACAATTAATAAATTGTTGAAGCAGTTCAAGATGATGACAGAAATGATGAAAAAAATGTCAAAAGGCAAAACAAATCAAATTCCGTCAGGAGCTATCCCTGATGAAATATTAAACCAACTTAAATGAAAGGTAACAAATGCTAAAAATAAGACTATCAATGGGCGGAGTTAGAAAAAGACCCATTTATAAAATCGTAATCGCAGACAGTAGAGCACCTAGAGATGGAAGATTCGTAGAAAAAATTGGAACGTTTAATCCTCTGCTTCCTAAAGATAAAAAAGAAAGAATATCAGTTGAGGCAGAAAGAGTTAAGTATTGGATTAGCAAAGGTGCTAGACCTACTTTAAGAGTATCTAGAATATTAGGAGAAGCTCAATTGATGCCAATGCCTAAAGCTGGAAATAATCCTCTTAAAGCTATTCCTAAAAAGGATAGAAAAAAAGAAGGAGACAAAGAAGCTCCTAAAGCAGACGCACCAAAAGCTGAAGCAGCAAAAACAGAAGCTCCTAAAGAAGAAGCTCCTAAAGCAGACGCACCAAAAGCTGAAGCTCCTAAAGAAGAACAAAAGAGCTAAGTTATTAGTGAGTCATTATGTTGAGTGTTAAAATTTTTTCTCTCTACCCAGATATGTTTCCGGGTCCATTAGATGTGGGGCTTTATAAAAGAGCTAGAAAGAAAAAAATTTGGTCTTTAGATGTAATCAATATTAGAGACTATGCAAAAGATAAACACAGAACAGTTGATGATACTCCATTTGGTGGCGGAAATGGGATGCTGATGAGAGCAGATGTTGTTGCCGAGTCTTTAGATAAAAACATTAAGAAAAATAAAAGTAGCAAAACTATTTATTTATCTCCGAAGGGAAAACAATTTGATCAAAATCTTGCTAAAAAATTTAGCAAATTAAAAAACTTAAATATTGTTTGTGGTCATTTTGAAGGAATAGATCAAAGAGTTTTGGAAACAAGGAACATAGAAGAAATAAGTATGGGAGATTTTATTCTCTCTGGGGGAGAAACAGCTTCTTTTGTTTTTTTGGATGCTATTTTACGTCTACTACCTGAATCTCTTGGGGCCAATAGAGAGCCCCTTGAGGCAAATTGACCTGACGATTTTGGGAATGGGGCCGGATGGCCACATCGCAAGTCTTTTCCCTGGTGTGGAGCACGTGGGTGCGTGGATAGTCTCAGAAGACAACTCTCCGAAGCCGCCGAGTGAGAGACTCAGCTTCAGCTACCAGGCACTAAACAGCTCAGAGCGAGTTTGGTTTTTGGTAGCGGGTGCGGGTAAGGCCGATGCACTAAGAAGTCTTTATGCAGGTCAGTTGCCTGCATCGAAAGTTCAGGGTCTATCAGAGACCAGATGGTATCTGGATAAGGAGATTAGCGACGCGCTTTAGCGGCTGCCGCTGCCTTCTCACGGCGCTCACGAATTAGCTGCAGAGCCTCATCGAGGATCTGCTTGGCCTCGGCGTCCGTGCGACGCTCCTTGACGTAAGCAAGGTGAGTCTTGTAGGGCTCAATCTTCGCAACCAGTGGTGGGTTTTCTTTATCCCTACCAGCTGGGAAACCACAGCTTGGGCAGTCAATCTCCTGGGGAATATCCTCAGCTTCGACGCTGGCGGCAAAGAATGGGTGGTTCTCGTGGCCATTGGCGCAGTAGAAGCTGATTGTGACCTTTTCGACCTGGTGGCCACGGTCCTTTTCGCCCATTGGACCGGCACCAACACGGGCACCTCTAATTGATGGTGAAGATGACATTTAGGCCCAACCGAATCTAGTGAACAGTCCGAGGATGATGATTACCGTCACCCAAACCAATCCGAGAATCACCGTGATGCGGTTTAGGTTGCGCTCAGCGACTCCAGATGACTGCATGGAGCTGGTCACGCCACCACCAAACATGTCTGCAACACCACCACCGCGGCCCTTGTGGAGCAGGATCATGAGTATCAGCAAGACGCTGGTAATTGCTAGAAGCACCAGCAGTGCTGTTTGTAGTGCGGCCATTATTCCTCCGAAAACCTCGTCAAATTATAGAACTATGTGCTTTTTATAACGGGCAATACCCGAAAACTCGTCGGCAACAAGCGATGCACCGCCTACAAGCACACCATCTACCTCGCCACTTTGCAAGAAGCCCGCGACATTATTTGCCTTTACCGAGCCGCCGTAGAGAATGCGCGAGTTGGCAGCCTGCTCGCCAAAGTTATCCCTCAGGGCCTCGCGAATGGCCTTGGAGACGTCCTCGGCCTCCTGAGGGGTTGCAACCTTGCCGGTGCCAATTGCCCATACCGGCTCGTAGGCAATAACGAACTCGCCAATGCTTTCGTGACCGGAGAGTGCTGCAATCGTCTGCTCGACAGGAACCGCGCTCTGTCCCCTGCTCTCAAGCTCCTCGAGGGTCTCCCCCACGCAGATAACCGGGACAATGCCTGAGCTGAAGGCCGCAGCCACTTTGCTGTGGACCGTCTCGTTACCCTCGTTGTGGTATTGCCTGCGCTCGGAATGACCGATAAGGACGTAGTCCACATCAAGCTTCTTCAGCATCGCACCCGAGATTTCTCCGGTGTAGGCACCAGCCTCGTGCTCAGAGATATCTTGCGCTCCCAGCTTGACCTCAAACTTCTCGGCGTCAATAAGAGTTTGAGCACTCCGCAGGTGAGTGAAAGGTGGAAAAACCGCGACCTCGACGTCTTTGTAGTCGTGGTCGGCGTCGTTTAGGGTCCAGCAAACCTTCTGAATAAGCGCAATTCCCTGGAGGTGATCCAGGTTCATTTTCCAGTTTCCAGCAATCAGTGGCGTGCGCTTAGTCATCTAGAACCTCCAGTCCCGGTAGCTTCTTGCCTTCGAGATACTCAAGGCTAGCTCCGCCGCCGGTTGAGATGTGGCCAAAGGCATCATCGGCAAAGCCCAGCGCTCTTACAGCCGAAGCCGAATCGCCACCGCCGACTACTGAGAGGCCTTCGATTTCCGTGAGGGCCTGGGCGACTGCCTTAGTGCCGTGGGAGAAGTTCTCGAATTCAAATACACCCATGGGCCCATTCCAGAACACCGTCTTAGAGCTCCTGACGACCTCTGCAAACCTTTTTGCCGACTCTGGCCCGATGTCGAGGCCAATACCTCTAACACCAAAACGCGATTCCGCGATGCGATCTGCCGCAACGGTCTCAAACTCGGCGTCCTTGCTGAACCCGATTGCGACAACGATGTCGCTTGGAAGCAGGATCTCAACCCCAAGCTGGTCCGCCTGGGTCAAGAATCCGCGGACTGTCTCCAACTGGTCGGACTCTAGGAGGCTGGATGCAACATCGTGGCCCTTTGCCGCAAGAAGGGTGAACACCATGCCGCCACCAACTAGGAGTTTGTCGACCTTGGGTAGCAGGTTTTCAATTACCGCAAGCTTGTCTGAAACCTTTGATCCACCTAGCACCACGCAGTAGGGACGCTCAGGGTTCTCGGTTAGAGACCTAAGTACCTCGACCTCACGCTCAATTAGCAATCCGGCATAGCTGGGCAGAAGCTTTGCTAGCTCATAAACGCTTGCCTGCTTTCGATGCACAACACCGAAGCCATCGCTCACTAGAACATCGCCCAGCTCGGCAAGCGACTTCGCGAACTCCTCGCGTTCTGCCTGGTCACTTGAGGTTTCCAAGGGGCTAAACCTAAGGTTTTCGATTAGGGCAACTCCGCCATCTTCTAGCAGCTTCGAGGCAGCCTTGGCTTGGGCCCCAATCGCGTCGGAAGAGAACACCACCGGCTGACCTAAAAGCTCCTCCAGTCGAGTCGCCACGGGCTCCAATGAGAAGTCTGCATTTACTTGACCCTCGGGTCTTCCAAGGTGTGAGCAGATGACCAACCTGGCACCTGCTGCAATCAAATGCTTGATTGTCGGTAAGGCTGCGCGAATCCGGCCGTCGTCTGTGATTTGACCATTAGAAAGCGGAACGTTGAAATCACAGCGCAGGATTACCCTTTTGCCGCCTAGATCCTGAAGCGACTTGATGGATCTGAGCATTAGAGCTTGGCGGCTACCATCGCGGTGAGCTCGACAAGGCGGTTTGAGTAGCCCCACTCGTTGTCGTACCAGCTTGAGAGCTTGACGGTGTTGTCGATTACTCGAACCAGGCCGGCATCGAAGATTGAGGAGTGTGGGTCGGTCACGATGTCGCTCGAGACGATCTCATCCTCGGTGTAGAGGAGGATGCCCTTCAGCGGACCCTCTGCGGCCTCCTTGTAGGCCGCCTTGATCTCGTCCACGGTCACCTTCTTCTCGGAAACCAGAGTCAGATCTGTAATCGATCCGGTTGGAACCGGAACCCTGAGGGCGAAGCCATCTAGCTTTCCCTTTAGCTCTGGAAGCACAAGGCCGATGGCCTTGGCAGCGCCAGTTGATGAGGGCACGATGTTAATTGCTGCTGCCCTTGCGCGGCGCAGGTCCTTGTGAGGGCCATCCTGCAGGTTCTGGTCCGCGGTGTAGGCGTGGATGGTAGTCATCAGGCCATTGACGATGCCGAAACGATCGTTGAACACCTTCGCAAGAGGCGCGAGGCAGTTCGTGGTGCAGGAGGCGTTAGAGATGATGTGGTGCTTTTCGGGGTCATAAAGGTGGTCGTTGACACCAATTACAAAAGTCGCATCCTCGTTGGTTGCCGGTGCTGAGATCAGAACCTTCTTGGCACCTGCCTCGATGTGCTTCTTGGCCTTCTCGCCGTCGGTGAAGATACCGGTGGACTCGATAACGATGTCGACACCGAGTTCTTTCCAAGGAAGCTCTGCTGGGTCGCGCTCGGCGAGTACCTTGATGCTCTTGCCGTTTACGACAATGTTGTCTCCATCTACCGAAACAGCAGCGCCCAGGCGACCGGTTACCGAGTCGTACTTCAGAAGGTGTGCAAGCCCTGCGGGGTCAGAGAGGTCATTTACGGCAACAATTTCTAGGTCTGAGTTCTGAGCAAGAGCTGCCCTCAGGTAGTTGCGTCCGATGCGGCCAAAGCCATTAATTCCAACACGAGTCACGAAAGATACTCCAGATTTTTTTGAACAGAAAGCCCCGCGCACCTTTGGGCGGACCCGCTTAGCCTAGCAGTAGTGACTTTGAGTGCACCGAAACAGAGCCAAAGCGGTTTGCGACGTCTTCCCAACTAATGATGTTCCAGAAGGCTTTCACATAGTCAGCTTTGACGTTCTGGTAGTCGAGGTAGAAGGCGTGCTCCCACATGTCGAGCATCAAAAGTGGAATGTTCCCCATCGCAAGATTCCCCTGCTGGTCATACAGCTGGCCAATGATCATCCTGTTTCCAAGGGCGTCCCAGGCTAGGTATGCCCACCCAGAGCCCTGAATGCCAATTGCCGCAGCCGAAAAGTGGTTCTTGAAGGCCTCAAAAGAACCGAAGTACTCGGTGATTGCGGCGGCCAGGTCACCCTCTGGGGCCGACGAGCTGGGGCTTAGGTTCTTCCAGAAGATGCTGTGGTTGACGTGTCCCCCGAGGTTGAAGGCGAGATCCTTCTGAAGCTTCGGAAGAGTTGCAAAGTTGTCCTCACTCCGAGCTTTCTCCATGGCCTCTAGAGCAGCATTTGCGCCCGTCACGTAGGCCTGGTGGTGCTTAGAGTGGTGCAGCTCCATGATGCGAGCCGAAATGTGAGGCTCAAGGGCTGAGTAGTCGTAGTTGAGTTCTGGAAGCTGGTAGGTCATGGGTTTCTCCTTCTGATAGTTAGTTCTAAGTTCGAACCGGCTGGATTATTCCTCGAGCAGGTCTGCGATAACGGATTCGGTGTCTGGAATGCCTAGATCCGACGCTCTTCGGTCGGCTGTTGCGAGAAGTCTTCTAATCCGCCCTGCGACCGCGTCCTTGGTCATCGGGGGCTCTGCCAGCCTGCCGAGCTCGTCCAGGGAGGCGTCTTTGTGCTTGAGTCTGAGCTCTCCAGCGTATTTGAGGTGCTCGGGTGCATCTGTGCCAAGAATCTCGAGCGCTCTTTGCACACGCGCACTTGCGGCAACCGCGGCTTGGGCGCTGCGACGCAAGTTGGCATCGTCGAAATTGGCAAGTCGATTGGCCGCTCCCCTAACCTCTCGACGGTTCCTAAGCTCTTCCCACTTGTCGACCTGGTCGATGCAGCCCATTTGTCGAAGCAGCTCGGTAATTCCCTCGCCGTCTCGCACAACTACGCGAAAGACGTTTCGAACCTCACGTGCCTTCGCGTTTACTCCGAGACGCCTTGCGACACCCACAAGTGCCATCGCGGATTCGTTTCCAGGAGCTGTCACCTCGAGCGAGGTGGAGCGTCCAGGGTCAGTTAGGGTTCCGTGAGCCAAGAAGGCACCGCGCCAAATGGCCCTTGCCTCGTCCATGGTCGATGAGACCAAGGTTGCGGGTAGTCCTCGGACGGGTCTTCCGCGGTTATCGATCAAGCCGGTCTGGCGCGCCAAGAGTTCGCCATCTCTCAGCACTCGAATCTGGTAACCACTGTTCTTGCGGAGTCCGCTTGCAGACACCACGCTGAGTTCGGCTTGAATGCCGTAGAGCTCGGCAATGGCTCGAGTTAGACGCCTAGCTAGGGTGGCGGAGTCAAGCTCCACCTCAATGGCTATCCGGCCAGATATCAGGTGCAGTCCCCCACAAAAACGCAGGATTGTGGCAAGCTCTGCGGCTCTGACCAGGCTGTTGCCGGCTGGGACTCGTGCGAGCTCGTCCTTTATTGCTGCTGTGAGGGCCACGACTACTCCCTACCCAAGTCTCGGTGTTGCACGCTGACGGTCACATCAGCCTCCTTCTCAAGTCTTTTCGCAATCTCATTAGCCATTGCGACCGAGCGGTGCTTGCCGCCGGTGCATCCAATCGCGATGGTTGCGAATCTCTTGTTTTCGTTTCGGTAGCCAGCAAGCACACTGTGCAGTGAGGCCACGTAGTTTGTTAGAAAGTCCTCAACGCCAGGCTGACCAAGAACGTAAGCCCGTACTTCGTCATCGTTGCCTGTTTTGGCCCGAAGCTCGTCCTTCCAGTGCGGGTTAGCGATGAACCTCGCATCGGCTACTAGGTCGGCATCTACCGGGAGACCGTACTTGAACCCAAAGCTCAACACGTTGATTTTTAGTGCCTTGGAATTGGTGGCAAAAGCCTCCGCAACTCTGTTGGTGAGCTGGTGGACATTGGTCTCTGAGGTATCGAAGACGATGTCCGCGCTCTCGCGCAAGCCCATTAGCTCACTGCGCTCTTTCGTTATGCCATCGAGTACTGTTGCGTTCCCCTGCAGCGGATGTGGTCTGCGTACCGACTCAAAGCGCTTTACAAGCGCGCTATCGCTGGCTTCAAGGAACAGCACCCGAACCACGATGTCCCGCACCTTTAGCTCTGCCAGCTTGGTCTGCAGCTCGTTGAAGAACTCTCCACCCCGAACGTCAGTTATGACGGCGATCTTTGGAAGTTTGGACTTACTGAGTGCGAAGAGATCACTAATCGGACCGAGCATTTGAGGAGGCAGGTTATCGATGACATACCAGCCCTGATCCTCGAGCGCATTTCCAACCGTGGAGCGGCCAGCGCCGGACATGCCGGTGACTACTAGTAGCTCTGGTTTTTTAGCGTCTTCCATCTCTCCCCTGATGATTGCTTACAGGTTAGTCCTTCGGCGTGTCGCGCGTGTCGCCTTCTTGCAAATCACCCAGATATTCACCGATTTGTTTAGCCAGTTTCAGACCGAAGCCATCCAAGGTGGCAATCTCTTCGGCGCTGGCTGCCCTAATTCGCTTCAGCGAGCCATACTTTCTTAGCAACAGCCTCACCTTCTGCTCCCCTAGGCCTGGTATTTCGAGTAGCTGGGAGGCAATCGTCTTACTGCGCTTGGCCCGCTGGGCCGTGATCGCAAAGCGGTGGGCCTCGTCTCGGATGCGCTGGAGCAAAAACAACTCCTCAGAGGTTCTCGGAAATATGACTGGGTAGTCGCTGGAGGTGGTGAACACCTCTTCGAGCCTCTTGGCGAGCGTGGCGATCGTTATCTCGCCAACGCCGCTTTCCTCCAAGGCCCTTAGCGCAGCTCCCCTTTGAGGTAGTCCACCATCTATGAGCATCAATGACGGGCGATAGCTAAATTTCTCGCTCGTCTCTTCTCCCAGGTACTTGAGCCTGCGCGATAGCACCTGATAGATCGACTCCGTATCATCGGCGGTTTCCAGGTTGAACCTTCGGTACTGGTCCTTTTTGGGCAGACCGTCCTCGAAGACGACCATTGAGCCAACGGTTCCGGTTCCTGATAGGTGAGAAATGTCAAAGCACTCAATCCTCAGTGGGGCGTCTTTCATACCCAGGGCCTTCTGAATTCCGGCAAGTGCATCGGCTCGGGCCGTGAAGTCGCTGCTGCGCTTGAGCTTGTAGCTATTTAGGGCATGCGCAGCATTATTGAGAGCCGTCTTAGCGAGGGTTGCCTTTTCACCCCGCTGGGCAACCGCAACCTTGACGGGTTTGCCCCGAACCTCGCTGAGGAAGGCCTCGATAGGCGCTTTGTCTTTTGGAATCTCCGGCACCAAGAGCAGCTTTGGGACCTCCATGGAGGTTCCCTTCGAGTTAGGCGTGTAGAGCTCTTGAATGAGGTACTCCACCAGCTCCGAGTTATTTCTATCGAGCTCGAGATCGACAACCATCGACCTGTTACCTCTTATGCGGCCACCGCGCACAATGAAGATGCTCACCGCAGCGCTTAGCTCGTCCCGGGCAAGTCCGATCAGGTCTGCGTCTGTCTGGTCTGAAAGAACCACGGTGGTTTTCTCCAGCACCTTCTCCAGGGCGGCAACATCGTCTCTTAGGTTGGCTGCAAGTTCATAGTTCTCCGAATCGCTTGCTGCCTGCATCTTCTTTCTTAGATCCTGAACATGCTGCTCGCTGCCACTTGCAACAAAGTCCCCAAGACGCTTGGCGAGGGCCTTATGTTCTGGCTTGGAAATTCTGTCCACACAGGGAGCGGCACACTTACCTATCTCGGCAAGTAGGCAGGGCCTTCCCGAGCGCACAGCGCGGTCGTAGACGCCCTTGGAGCAGGACCTGACCGGATAGACCTTGAGTAGGGTGTCGAGGGTTTCTCGGATGGCCCAGGCTTGGGTGTAGGGACCGAAGTAGCGAAGACCTTTAATCTCCCTGTTTCTTGTGATGAAGGCTCTGGGAACCTCATCTGTCACCGAGATTGCTAGATAGGGATAACTCTTGTCATCGCGGAATCTCACATTGAATGGCGGGTCAAACTCCTTGATCCACATGAATTCCAGCTGAAGCGCATCGTATTCGGTGTCTACTATCGTCCACTTCACATCCGCCGCTGCCAGGAGCATTCTCTGGGTGCGCTCGTGGAGTTTTGAGAAGGTGCCAAAGTAGCTGGTCAGCCGGGACTTGAGGTTTTTAGCCTTACCGACATAGAGGACCTTGCCCCTGGAATCCACAAAGCGATAGACCCCAGGTTGGGTTGGAATCTCTGAGGTTTTGGGCCTAAAGCTCAGCTTTGTCATGGCTAAGCCAACAGCTCGGCCAAGAACTTACCGGTGTGAGAGGACTTGTTGGTCGCTACCTTCTCGGGAGTTCCCTCGGCGACAATCTGTCCGCCTCCACTACCCCCTTCGGGCCCTAGGTCAATGACCCAATCGCAGCAGCGAATAACATCCAGATTGTGTTCGATGACAATGACGGTGTTGCCCTTGTCCGTAAGGTCTGCAAGCACATTCAGAAGTTTCTTCGTGTCTTCGAAGTGGAGACCAGTTGTTGGTTCGTCTAGGACATAGATGGTCCTGCCGGTCGACCTGCGCTGGAGCTCTGTCGCAAGCTTTACGCGCTGAGCCTCCCCGCCAGAGAGAGTGGTCGCACTCTGTCCCAGCCGGACATAGCCCAGCCCAACGTCAACCAGGGTGTTCAGGTATCTAGCGATTGAGTTGATGGGGGCGAAGAATTCGGCTGCCTCGCTGATGGGCATCGATAAGACATCTCCTACCGATTTGCCCTTGTATTTCACCTGCAGCGTCTCGCGGTTATAGCGGGCACCCTTGCAGTCCTCGCAGGTGACATAGACATCGGGTAGGAAGTTCATCTCAATGCGGATAGTCCCGTCACCGCTGCAGGTCTCGCAACGACCAC
>OBNU01000109.1_pt1 | contig 10724 bp, 10 predicted proteins | sample 1494211 | NCBI WGS metagenome assembly OBNU01 (sample SAMEA3275559, study PRJEB22092) | marine metagenome | biome: ENVO:01000252 "freshwater lake biome"; feature: ENVO:00002042 "surface water"; material: ENVO:00000021 "freshwater lake" | collected 2014-06-21T10:00:00+00 | depth 2 m | reverse complement strand
TGTCGAGACCGCTTGTTGCAATGGTTGAGACCAGCAGAGGACCAAGGTGATCGAGCTGGGGTATATCAAAGATCCAGTTGAGCCAGCTTGGACCACCGCCCCCAGAGAGCACCGCCGGGGCAAACAGGACTAGACCTGTGAGCTTGTCTTGGTTTTCAGCGGCGTAGCTGGCAGCAATCGACCCGCCTGAAGAGTGGCCAACGACAAAAACCTCTTTACCCTCACCAAAGCGCTCGATCAACTCATCAAGAACCTGCAATTGACCCGGTGTCCCATAGGGGTTTATTTCCCACTCGGTTGGTCTTTCGGTGAAGCCGAAGGCTGCCCTGTCATAGGCGATCACGTGGCCGACCCTGGAGAGAATCTCGAGGTTGTTTTTGTACGAGTAGGCGCTCGCGCCAAAGCCGTGGAGTAACACCACGAGTCTGCCGGAGTTTGGATCGCCGGCTTCGACGTAGTGGACCTCGTGGCCGGCGAGCTCGACAAAGTTTGACTGTTGTCCCCAGAGACTTTCTGCGGCCTCCTCCTTGGTATAGGTACCCGAGGTGTTTACCGGGATCAGAATGGGAACGACAAGTATTGCCCCTAGGAGCACCAGCAGAAAAATTCGCAACTTCTTCACGATGCCATCAACTTACAGCCTGAGCATCTGGTTCCCTTAGGCTGGTCGAGTTCGAAGGAGATAGATGTCAACCGCAAAAGCAATCCTCACCAAGGCACCAGGCGCAAAGTTTGAAAAGGGCGAGGTCCCAACTAGACCCTTAGGTCCAGAGATGGTGGCGATCGACATCAAGTATTCGGGCATTTGCCACAGCGATATCCACCAGGCCAGAGACGAGTGGTTTGAGGGTACCTACCCAATGGTTCCAGGCCACGAGATTGTCGGGCTTGTTACCGCAACAGGAGAAAACGTCACGAGGTTCAAGGTCGGTGACCGAGTTGGCGTCGGAACGTTCGTCGATTCCTGCAGAACCTGTGAACCGTGCGCGAGCGGTAACGAGAACTTCTGCCGCACCGGAAACGTTCAGACCTATAACGGCCACCACTACGACGGAGACCCAAGCTACGGAGGCTACGCAAATGCCATAGTCGTAGACCAGAACTATGTGCTGAGAGTTCCCGAGAACATCGACTTTGCCGCAAGCGCTCCGCTTTTGTGTGCGGGTGTGACTGTTTACACCCCGCTCAAGCACTGGAAAGCCGGACCCGGCATGAAGATCGGGGTCATGGGTCTAGGAGGACTCGGACACCTTGCCGTGAAGCTGGCGGTTGCAATGGGAGCCGAGGTTTACGTCTTGGGTAGGTCCGCTTCGAAGGCAGAGGATGCCAAGAAAATGGGGGCCCAGGACTACCTGATCACCTCTGAGATCTACGAAACCCACAAGAACTTCTTCCACCTCCTGCTGAACACCACAAGCGCGGATCTTGACCTAGATCCCCTGCTTGGAACACTCAAGGTTGGCGGCACCCTCGTTTACCTCGGGCTCTCGGGCAACCCGCAAAGCTTCAATGCCGGCGGTTTAGTCACTAGCCTGCGCTCAATTGCAGGAATCAACACGGGTAACATTTCCGACACCCAAGAGATGCTCGATCTTTGTGGTGAGAAGAACATCGTGAGCGATGTTGAGCTACTCGATGCCACTGACGCAGCAGCCGTGGATGAGGCCTACGAACGAGTTGTGAATGCGGATGTTCGCTACCGATTTGTGATTGATGCAGCAACTATCTAAAGGAGCGAGATGAAGACAAGAAAACTGGGAACCAGAGAGGTATCCGCAATAGGCATCGGCTGCATGAACGTTTCGTGGATTTGGTCAAAAGGCGCAGCCCTTGATCCAGTTCGAAGGTTTGAAGAGGCGATCCCTGCAATCCATGCGGGGTTGGACGCCGGCATCACGATCTTGGACACCGCTGACATCTACGCCCCTACCTGGGATGCCATGGGTCACAACGAAGAGTTTGTGGCCGAGGCGCTTAGAACCTGGAGTGGCTCCAAGGAGCAGAAAGATAGGGTGGTCATCGCCACCAAGGGCGGCATCACCCGAAGCGAAGGTGAGGTCTGGGGTCGAAATGGCAGCCTAGATTACCTTCTGGCAGCCACTGAGAGGTCAATGAAGGCGCTTGGTGTGGACAAGATCGACCTTTGGCAGCACCACAGGCTAGATCCCAGCATCGACTTCGAGACTCAGTTCGAAAACGTCCTTGAGCTAAAGATTCGGGGACTCGTCGACCAGATTGGTGTCTCCAACTACGACGCTAATCAGCTGAAGATTGCACTAGATATCGCAGGGACTCCCGCCGAGGGAGGCGTGGTGTCCATTCAGAACGAGTTCTCTCCTCGCTACCGCTACGACCTAGATGTTCTTGAGGTCTGTGAAGAGCACGAAATTACCTTCCTGCCATGGTCTCCGCTTGGGGGAGTCAGAACCAAGAGCGAGATCCAGTCCTCTTCCGCATTCGAGGAGGTAGCAGAGAAGTTGGGAGTGAGCCCATTCGCACTTGCTCTTGCCTGGGAGATTCGCTATTCGGAGGCAGTATTGCCAATACCGGGAGCCACCAGGGCCGAGAGCGTGCTGGATTGTGTTTCAGCTCTGGACATCAAACTCAGCGATGAGGACTTCCACTACCTCAGCAGCCACCTTCCAGAGCAGGCCGAGTATTCGTCAGAACTTATGCCGAAGCCCGAGTACCGCTCCTAGCCCACCTCTTGCAGGCGCTTGCCTCTGGTGTGGTGGGGCTTGCAGCTGAGGTTTGCGGGGTCCGCATGGCAGGTGTCGCAAATCAACACTAGATCTCGGCACGCCAGGTTAGAGCAGTTTCTAAACTGCGAGGTCTTGCCCCCGCAACCCTCGCACTCACCGATGGTCTTGGCTTCGTCTGAGAAGTTCACGTGCATGCGGTTATCGAAGACATAGAGAGACCCCTCCCAAAGGCCTTTGTCTCTGTAGCGCTCGCCATAGCGAACGATGCCGCCCTCAATTTGGTAGACCTCACTGAAACCTCGATTGATCATCACGGCACTGAGGATCTCGCAGCGAATGCCTCCGGTGCAGTACGTGACGATTGGTTTGTCCTTCAGGTGGTCATACTTGCCACTCTCAAGCTCAGCAATGAAGTCGTGAGTGGTTTGAACGTCCGGCACTATCGCGTTTTTGAATTTCCCAATCTTTGCCTCAAATGCATTTCGGCCGTCAAAGAAGACCACGTCGTCCCCACGTTCCTCGACGAGTTGGTTCACCTGAGCCGGTTTTAGGTGCTTGCCCCCGTTTTGAATGCCGGATTTTTCAACGATAATCTCGTCCGGGGTGGTGAACGCAACCAGCTCCTTGCGCACCTTGACACTGAGCTTGGGGAAGTCGTTGCCGGTCCCATCCGACCACTTAAAGTCAGTCTTTCCGAATCCCGGATACTCGCGAGTGGCCTTCACATACTTCTTCAGGTCATCCATGTCACCGCCAAGGGTCCCGTTGATTCCATGCTGTGAGATCAGAATTCGACCCTTTAGTCCAAGAGATTGGCAGAGTGTGCGCTGCCAAAGCATCACGGCCTTGGGGTCGCTCACGGGCGCAAAGGCGTAGTAGAGGATGATTTTGTTTACTGCCACAACCCCAGTTTAGCTTTCACAAGTTTGCTTAGACTAGGGGCTATGCCAATGAAGCCAGGGCTCGAGAAAGCCGCATTCAAAGAATCAGTTAGACCACAAGACGACCTATTTCGCCATGTAAATGGCAAATGGTTGGACGAGACAGAGATCCCGGAAGACAAAGCCATCCACGGCAGCTTCCACATGCTCGCAGACGACTCGGAACTAGCCGTCAAGGAGATCCTCGAGGAAGCGAGCAAGAACCCTGCTAGCGGAGTTAGCCAACAAATTGGCGATCTCTACGCATGCTTCATGGACGAGGACCATATTGAGTCTCTTGGCGCCAAACCACTCGAACCCGAGCTCGCGAGAGTCGATGCGGTTGAAACCATCGCCGAGCTGTTCCGTCTCATTGGAGAGCTTGAGAGCGAGGGAGTCGGAGGCTTCTGGGGCTCATACGTAGACAACGATCCAGGCAACCCGGAGCGCTACTTGCTGCACTTCTATCAGGGTGGTCTTGGGCTACCAGATCGTGACTACTACTTTGACGAGAAGTACGAGGACATTCGTAAGGACTACCTCCCGCATCTGGAGAAGATGCTCTCGCTCGCTAACGTGCCCGATGCTGCAGCCAGAGCAAAGAGCATTTATGAGCTGGAGACAAAGATTGCCCAGCTGCACTGGAACCGTGTTGACTCCCGGGACGCGGAGAAGACCTACAACCTGCACTCTCTTCAGGATTTGAAGACTCTGGCATCGGGTATTCCATGGGATGAATATATCTCAGCACTTGGCAAGGGCGAATCATTACTCGAATGGAATGTAGTGATGATGCCCTCCTTCTTCGAAGGCTTTGCGAAGCTCGCCTCGGAGGAAAACCTTGAGGCCATGAAGGATGCGCTGCGGATGGACCTCATTCGCGGCTATGCGCCTTACCTATCCAAAGATCTGGTCGCTGAGCGTTTCGAGTTCTATGGCAAGAAGCTGACCGGTGCTCCGATGAACCGTCCGCGCTGGAAGCGAGCGGTCTCGCTAGTCGAGGGCAGCCTCGGAGAGGCAATCGGCCAGATCTATGTCGAGAAGCATTTCCCGCCTGAGGCGAAGCAGCAAATGGATGCGCTTGTTGACTACTTGATTCAGGCCTATGAGCAGAGCATCAAGTCCCTGGACTGGATGACGGACGAGACCAAGCAAAAGGCCCTTACCAAGCTCTCTAAGTTCACGCCAAAGATCGGTTACCCGGTTAGGTGGAAGGACTACAGCTCCATCAAGATCTCCAGGGACCACCTGATTGAAAACGTTAAGGCAGTCTCTCGGTGGGAGTTTGACTATCACGCGGGCAAAATCGGCTCGCCAATTGATCGTGACGAGTGGCACATGACGCCTCAGACGGTAAACGCCTATTACAACCCAGGCCTCAATGAGATCGTCTTCCCGGCTGCAATTCTGCAGCCGCCGTTCTTCTCACCAGAGGCTGATCCTGCTGAAAACTTCGGAGGCATTGGGGCAGTCATTGGCCACGAGATCGGCCATGGATTCGATGACCAGGGTTCGAAGTATGACGGCAACGGACGCCTGGTGTCTTGGTGGACTGAGGACGACCGCAAGGCGTTTGAGGCTAGGACCAAGTCCCTCATTGATCAGTTCTCCGCGCTAACCCCGGCGCAGCTCGATGAGAAGTACAAGGTGAACGGCGAACTCACAATCGGAGAGAACATTGGCGATCTTGGTGGCCTTGGCATCGCCTGGAAGGCCTACCTAATCTCACTTGATGGCCAGGAGCCGCCGGTCATTGATGGACTAACTGCGGCCCAAAGGTTCCTGATGAGCTGGGCGCAGTGCTGGCGAAACAAGGGTCGTGACGAGATCACAATTCAGCGCCTTGCCGTTGACCCGCACTCTCCGCCAGAGTTCAGGGCTAACCAGGTAGTCAAGAATCTTGATATCTACCACGAGGCTTTTGAGGTTTCCGAGGAAGATCAGATGTGGCTTGCAAAGGGTGACCGAGTGGTGATCTGGTGAAGCTTTGGTTCCGAATTCTCTACGTTTGGCTCACCTGGCGCAGCAGGCCAAAGCTAACCATTGATGAAGTCTCACGGGTAACCCTCAGGGTTTGGCCTACCGACCTAGATGTCTACAACCACATGAACAATGGCGTCTTCCTGACGCTCATGGACATTGCGCGTTATGACCAGGGCCTAAGAACTGGAATTTGGCAGGAGTGGAACAGGAGGGGCTGGTTCCCGATTGTGGTGAACTCGACCATTAGCTATCGCAAGGCGCTATTGCCTTGGCAGAAGTTCACCATCGAGACCAAGGTTCTTGGCTGGGATGAAATCGCGTACTACATCGAGCAGCGGTTTGTCCGCGATGGCGAAATCTATGCCCGGGCGATCATGCGCGGAAGGTTCCTAAAGCGCTCTTGGGGAACGCTCACCCCACAAGAGGTCCTGGAAGGCGTTGGCGGCTGGCCAGGCAAACCGCCTGTGCTGCCTAAGTGGGTAAAGGACTGGGCTGCTTCGGTTCAGCTGCCCAAGGGCAAGGAACCGGCTCCAAGTACCTGGGACTAGTCCTTTTTATACCAGCGGCATGCCGCAATTGCTTCCTCGATTGGGTTTAGCAGCAAGTCCTGGGTGTCCGGGTGCTTCTCCATATACCGAACGGTGTAGGAGCAGACCGGGACCACCTTCTCAGTCCCTTTGGTGCGAATGTCGGCAAGAGACTCCCTGAGCAGAATTGCGGCGAGGTTCTTCCCCTGGTGAGCGGGGTCTACTTCGGTGTGGACCAGGTGAATCTCTCCGGGAGCAAGGCTGTAGTCCATCAGACCAACGCGGTCCTCGCCTAGAAAGATTTCGTAGCGCCTATTTTCTTCCGAGTGAACGACTTTTGGCTCCATGCTGTTAACCTCTTTGCGTGAGTGGTAATCAGGTCTATCTATCAGACAACCTACCTGTTCTGCGCAGCCTTCCCGATGCCTCCATCCAGCTGATCTACATCGACCCGCCATTCAATACTGGACGCGAGCAAGAGCGAACTACTCGAACCTCAAGGCAGTCTGAAAGTGGCTCGGTGGGTTTTGCTGGAAAGAGATACGAGCAAATAGCGCAGAGTGCCTTGAGCTACGACGATAGTTTCGCCGACTACTGGGAGTTTCTTGAACCAAGGCTTTTAGAGGCAAAGCGGCTGTTGACCCAAAGCGGAACGCTCTACCTGCACCTTGACTACCGCGAGGCTCACTACGCAAAGGTGTTACTGGACTGGCTGTTTGGCAGGGAGTGTTTCCTCAACGAGATCATCTGGGCCTATGACTACGGGGGTAAATCCAAGTCTCGCTGGCCATCAAAGCACGACACCATCTTGGTTTATGTCAAAGACCCAAAGAGCTACTTCTTCGACTCTAAGACGGTGGACCGGGAGCCGTATATGGCACCTGGGCTTGTGACCAAGGAAAAAGCGGAGCTAGGCAAGCTACCTACCGATGTTTGGTGGCACACAATCGTCTCCCCAACCGGGAAGGAGAAGACCGGCTACCCAACCCAAAAACCCGAGGGCATTCTTCGCAGGATTATTCAGGCGAGCTCTAGGGAGTCAGACCGAGTCTTAGATTTCTTTGCCGGCAGCGGCACCACAGGTGCCGTCGCGGGAGAGCTTGGACGAACATTCACACTCATCGATAGCTCAAAGGACGCCATAAACACGATCACAAAAAGACTTAGCTCTCGCGGTCTGGAGTTTGAGATTCTCGAGAAATGAGCAGCACGACTACTAGCGCCAATAAGACAAAGAGCATTGCCGCAGTCATCGCCATTCCTAGGTTTTCTTCTCCAGGTCTTGAGGCCAACCTAAAGATAACCAGCGGCAAGGTAGCCTCAGACCCGGTTGCCAAGAAACTTGCCGCACCAAATTCACCAAGCGATGCCAGCGAAACAAATGCAGCTGCAGCTGCAAGGGGTCTTGCCAAAATAGGGCCCTCGATGCTGCCAAACACCCTCAACTTCGTTGCACCATCCATTTGGGCAGCCTCTAGGATTTCGCGGCTCATACCTAGCCGGGCTGGCCTAATGATTTGGTAGGCGAGCGGGAACAAGAAGATCGACTGCACCAGTGGAACAAGCCACCAGCCACTTAGGTCCCTGGGTAGGTAGCCGCTGAGGATCAGAAACCCCAGTCCCAGCACCACCGGAGATATCCCAATCGGTAGAACGTAGAGCAGTGATGACCTTGGTCTCCCGGCAGCAATCCAAGCAAGAGGCAAGACAATGAGACTTGCGACAACCATGTTTCTCAGTGAGTTCGCACCCGCTTCCAAAACTGTCAGGTTGAGTATCTCTCTTGCACCCTTGGTTCCAAGGCTTGCAAGGTTCTCAAACAGTCCGCCGTTTAGGCTCAGCGCCCGACCGGCGATGTTCCAGATAATCAAGCCAATCGCCAAGACAAACAGCAAAGCCAGCACAGCTCCCAATCTGCTGGGGAGACTGGAGGGCACCTCACCAAATACAGGGGTTGGCTTAGCACCCGCTCGTTGCGCGAAGACAAACAAAGTCAGCGTGAGCAGGGTCTGCAGCAAGGCGAGAACGAAGGAGCGGCTTAGGTCTAGATCCCTGAGCGAAGAGATTGCTATCTCGGTCTCGAGGGTGGCGACGACGCCCTGGCCAAGAGAGATGACAAGGCCATAACTCGTTGCGCTATAGAGGGCGATCAATAAACCAGCAGCAGCTAGAGCCGCTCTTTGCTGAGGTAGAGAGACACGAAGCCGAACTAGGAAGTTGCTCGCACCATCTAACCGGGCTGCTTCAAGCTGCTCCAGCGGCAACTGAGATGAGGCTACGATGCGCGCAACGAAGCCAACATTCATGACCACGTGAGCGCAAATTATAAGAAGTATTCCTAAATTGGAATCTAAGTCGTCACCTCGAAGTGGCAGAAGGGTTATGCCAATAAGAAATGGAGGCAATAGAAAGGGGAGGACCAAGAGGGCTCCTAGGAACCCTCTTGATTTAGCTCCCAGCGTCGCTAAGAAATTGCCAACTGGATAGCCAAGAATCAAAGAGATTGCAGAGCTCACAACCGCAATGAATGCGGTTGTGGCCAGCAGCTCAAGGCTAGTTGTCAAATACGTCTGACCAATCCTTAAGCCAACGCTCCCGATTAGCAGCAAAGTCCAAGTCTTCGCCTAGGACGCTAGTGGCTGGCTGGGCATGCTCTGCCCAGGCCCTAGGAACCTCAACACCCGTAACAGCTGGGTAGACATACATTGCCTCGGCAACCGATGCCTGGAACGCTTCCGATGTCAGGAAGTCGACAAACTGCTTGGCTCCCTCAGGGTTTGGTGAGTTTGTCAGGACCGCGGCATACTCCGTCTGTCGGAAGCATTCGTCTCGCAGTGCGGCGGTCTGGGCCTCACCATCGACCACCTCTGCCGCCGGCGAGCTCGCATAGCTCAGCACGATTGGCTTCTCACCGCCGTAGCGGGTGAAGTCCACGAAGTAGGCATCTTCCCAACTGCCCGCAACCTTTACCCTGTTGTCTCTTAGGCCGCGCCAGTATTCGAAAACCTCAGCGTTGGTCTCGAAGCCTGCGAAGGTGGTGGCTAGGAAGGCAAGTCCCGGTGAGGAGAGTCTTGGGTTTGTGACAACTGTGAGCCCTTCGTATTTCGGGTCAATCAGGTCGCGCCAGCTGCTAGGTGGCGTCAGGTTGGCCTGTTCAAAATAGGAGATGTCGTAGTTGAAGCAGACGTCTGAGTAGTCGATTGCCACCCAGTCCCCCTGTGCGATTCCGTTCTCGATGGCAAGCGATTGGAAGGTGTTGTCGATTCCGAAGACGACGTCTGCGATTGGGGCATTCTTCGTTAGTGATAGTTGATTGGTGAGCGATCCGGTGTCGCCCAGTCGGACTATCTCGAGCTCAAAGCCACTTTGCTCTTCAAAGCTTTGGATGAGCTCATCGGAGATTGCGAATGAGTCGTGGGCTGCGAGCCTTACCGTGTCTGGGGTTTGGGCGCAGCCGCTAAGGGCCATTACCGCTGTCGCTAGAAGTGCGATTTTCTTTTTCATGTCGTGCCTTTCGCTTGTAGGCACGGGATTGAGGTCTCCCTGCGCTGGCATTACCCAGATCAGGTTTGACGGTCGAAGACTTACAGTCTTCCTCTCAGACCGGTACTACCGGACTCCCGTGGTTTATTTGATTATAGGGATTCTGCTTGCCTCTTCAGAGCTGCCTCGTCGGCTGCTTCCTCAGATGCACTTTTGTTCCTAAGTGGAATCTCCTTGATAAACCAACTAATGACAAATCCAATTCCGATGATGATGCCCGCGGTCAGGAAGACATTGAGTGATGACTCGACAAAGCCAATGCGGAACGGGAGGGTCAGGCGCTCGTCAGCCCCAATCAGGAAGCTGGAGTCGTTGGTGACATCGGCTGCGGCAGAGCCCCCACCCTGAAGGATCCCAAGTATCTCCGAGTTCACGGGGTTAGCAGAAACAGAGGCATCGCCCAGCGCCTCCACGATTCCAGTTGCTACCTCCGGACGTCGGAACGCATCGACAATTTTCTCGGTGACTTGAGAGAAGAGCATGGACATGAAGATGGCAACACCTAGCGTCCCACCCATCTGCCTGAAGAAGGTGGCGGTTGACGTTGCGACACCAATGTTGCTTGCTTCCACTGCGTTCTGAGAAGCAACCATTGTGGTTTGCATCAGCTGGCCAAGGCCGAGGCCAACCATGATCATCCCGATTGCTACCACCCAGAGTGGGGTGTCGGCCTTCAGCATGAGCACCATATAGAGGTATCCAAAGAACAAGGTTGCGGTTCCGGTGTTGAAGAAGAAGCGGTACTTACCCGTCTTGGCCGTGACTCTTCCTGCGGTGATTGTGGCGGTCATCATGCCAAGAACCATTGGCAACATCATCAGTCCGGTCATTGTTGGGCTCACCCCATAGACCACCTGAATGATTAGCGGGATGATAATCATTCCGCCAACCATTCCCCTGCCGTTCATGAAACCTAGTTCCTCACTCCTTTCATAGTTCTTGTTTTTGAAGATTTGCAGCTGGATAAGATCAGACTCTCCCATTTTCCTCTCACTGAGGATGAAGGAGATTTTGATATCTGAAGAGCACACTTCTCAACTCCAGTCACC
>OBNU01000108.1_pt1 | contig 10734 bp, 6 predicted proteins | sample 1494211 | NCBI WGS metagenome assembly OBNU01 (sample SAMEA3275559, study PRJEB22092) | marine metagenome | biome: ENVO:01000252 "freshwater lake biome"; feature: ENVO:00002042 "surface water"; material: ENVO:00000021 "freshwater lake" | collected 2014-06-21T10:00:00+00 | depth 2 m | reverse complement strand
TTTTACTCCCTATTTTTAATTTTAATTTTAAATATAACCAAAATCCACTATTCCAACTGCCGCAACAATTGTTCCCATATCAATAATATCGAAACCTGGATTTTCACAATCCGTTATTACTTGTTCTAAAGAAATTCCAAAAGCGTCTGTAGGTGAGTTATTAACTCCGTCCTCACCACCACCTAAATAAATTGTTTGTACTGCTGATTTGTCTAAAGAAGTAGCCTTCATTTCAGCAAATCTAACTTTACTACTATCTACGTTGTTTCCTATATAAGCCATTTAATTTCCTTATGTTGAAATATCATCTACTGTACTTACAATAACGTCAAGTGAACTAGCAGTATTAGAAACGACTTTTAAAACGTCTCCACCTTTTACTACGTATTTAGCCCCACCATCTATTACTTGTAAAGCACCACCACTTTGAATTGGTGCACCTTTAACAAGGTACACATCATTTGAAGAGTCAGCATCATTTAATATTACATCAACTTTTATTTCAGCCGCTGTAATATTAGCGCATCCTATACCGATTATTGTGTCATAACTATCAGCCGTAAATACTGTTGTAGCTGAAGTTCCAACGTTTCTTGCTGTGTATCTTCTAAAATTCTGTGCCATATTTTCTCTCTCTTATATTTATATATTTATAATGCAATTGCCATAGCAATAGCAAAACCTTTTGTTGCTCTGTTATCTATTTGTGCTTGAATACCTGATGTAACACCATCTAAGTAATCAAATTCAGTATTACTTACTGATCCAGACGAAATCTTAGCAGCGTCAATACCTGTTGTTAATTGACTATTTCCAATATTTGATATTGTGTTACTAGTTGCGTCAATTGTTTTATTTGTTAGTGTATCAGTACTTGTAGCCGTAATGTAAGACTGTAGATCACTAATTTGAGATTCTGTTACACTTAATGCTGCCTGGTGTTGTGTTACTGAACTTTCAGTTATATTTGCGTCAGGAACATTAGCCCAAGTTACTGAAGCTGTCAAGTCGTTTGTTTCTGTAAACGAAGTTAAGTAACCAGCATCATTTGTCCATTGTGATATATTACCAGATTTATTTGTTAATGTGTCTGTACTAGAAGCGGTAATATAACTTGCACCATTTGTTAACTGATTATTATTTGTAGGAATATCACTTACAAGTGCTACTGTACCTGTACTTGTTGGTAATGTCAAAGTACCTGTATTAGAAATTGTAGCAATTACTGGACTAGTTAAAGTTTTATTAGTTAAAGTTTGTGTTGCGTCATTTAAAGTTATGTTTGACGTATTAGATAAATCAGTTGAAGCAATTGTAATATTAGCAGTACCATCAAATGATTGACCAGCAATTGTTCTTGCTGTTTCTAAAGCAGTAGCTGTAGCTGCATTACCTGAAGTATCTTGGTTACCTGTTGTATTAACACCTGGTAAATCAATATTTGCAGTACCATCAAATGACACTCCACCAATTGTTCTAGCAGTTGCCAATGCAGTAGCGGTGTCAGCATTACCTGTAACATCACCTGTTACGTTACCTGTAACATCACCTGTTAAAGCACCTTCAAATGTTCCAGCAACAAATGTTTCAGAACCAACAGTCCATTTATCTGATGTTTCGTTCCATAATAATGTTTTATTTGTATCATCACCACGTTCTATTTCAATACCACCATTTTCTGTAGCAGAACCTGTAGCATTTGAGTTTAGAACAATTGTGTTATCAGCTAAATTAATTGTTTCTGTATTTACAGTTGTTGTTGAACCTGAAACTGTTAAGTTACCTGTTACAACTAAATTATTTCCTATTGTTACGTTGTCTGGTAAACCAACTGTTATTGTTCCAGAACTTTCTGATACTTCTATTTCGTTTGCAGTTCCAGAGAATGTAATTGTTCCACCTAAAGATGTAGCAGTTGATGTAGAACCATCTGTAACAGTTATAGCTGAGTTTGCAAGTTTGTCGTTACTAATTGAACCAGCTAACTGAGCATTTGTTATTGTACCAACTAGTGAACTTGTAGGATAATTTGTTGCGTCTGATAAATCAAAAGCTGGTGTTGCGTCTGAACCACCTAATGATAATTGAATACCACCATACGATACTGTAGAGTTTGCCAATTTAGCATTTGTAACTGAACTATTTACTAATTGTGAAGCGTTAATAGTTTTATTTGTTAAAGTATCTGTACTTGAAGCTGTTATGTATGCACCTAAGTCAGAAATATCTGATTCAGTAATTGTAATAGTGTTATTTGCACTATCAATTGTTTTGTTTGTTAGTGTTTCTGTACCTGTTGTAGAAACCAACGTAGCGTCTGATACAGCAGTATTAAATTCAGCAAGAGTACCTGTTACAGTATTATTTGTTAAACTAATTGATTTATTTGTTAATGTATCAGTAGTAGCTCTACCAACTAATGTATCAGTTGAAGTAGGTAATGTTAATGTTCCTACGTTTGTAATTGTAGAAATTACTGGACTTGTTAAAGTTTTGTTTGTTAATGTTTCTGTACCTGTTAATGAAGCAAATGAGCCATCCGATAATGCACTATTAAATTCAGCAAGTGAACCAGAAATTGTATTACTTCCTAAAGCAATAGTTTTGTTTTCTAAAGTATCAGCAGAGTCAGCTAAAATGTACGATTGTAAATCTGAAATATCAGCTTCAACAACAGTAATTGTGTTACTTGCAGTATTGATTGTTTTACCTGTTAATGTTTCAGTACCAGCCAATGTAGCAAATGAACCATCTGATAAAGCACTATTAAATTGTGCTGTTGTACCTGTTAAAGTATTATCTGATAAGTTAATTGTTTTGTTTTGTAATGTATCAGTACTGTCAGCAAGTATATAAGATTGTAAATCAGATATATCTGCCTCAACAACAGTAATTGTGTTGTTAGCAGTGTCAATAGTCTTATTAGTTAACGTATCTGTAGTGTTTCTACCAACTAATGTGTCTGTAGATGATGGTAAAGTAATAGTTCCTGTATTTGAAATTGTAGCAATTACTGGACTTGTTAAAGTCTTGTTTGTTAACGTTTGTGTTCCTGTTAATGTTGCAACAGTAGAATCAATGTTAAACGTTACATTGTTTCCTGAACCAACTGTATCAATACCAGTTCCTCCAGTAAATGATAACGTTTCACTATCTAAATCAATAGATAAAGCACCACCTGTATCTGCTTGGAAGTCTAGGCCACTAGCAGTAACTTGAGCATCAACGTAAGCTTTAATTGCCTTAGCAGAAGCCAAAGTATTATCACTAGCAGATACCGAAGCTAAATCAGTATCTAAAACACCAGCAGCAAAATCTGCAACCTCAATATTTGTAATTGAGTTACCTGAGCCGTTAGCGTCAAATGTTTTATTTGTTAAAGTATCTGTAGATGAAGCAGTAATGAAAGCAGAATTAGTATTATCGTAATTTGCTAAATCATTATCAACAACTAAATCAATTGTTCCATCAGCGTCTTGGTATGAAGCAGTAATAAGTGTTTCTGTGTTACTACTAAACATTGCACCAGCAATGTCTTGTACTCTTTCAGCGTTTAGAGTTACAGCACCAGAAGTTACTGTAAAGTCTGTAGCGTTAAATGAAGCAACCCCTTTATTAGATGAAGTAGCTTCTTCAGCAGAAATTGTTAAAGTGTCTGTTGCAGACACAACAGCGTCAATTCCTTCACCAGATGTAATAGTTAATGTATTACCTAAATCTAAATCTTGTGTAGTTGATCCATCAGAAATTGTGATCTTACTGTTTGTTAATGAACTGTTTCCAATATTTGTTAAAGTATTTGAAGCGCCACTTATAGTTTTGTTAGTTAATGTATCTGTTGTATCTCTTAATACAAGTGTACCAGAAGCGTTTGGTAAATTAATTGTATTATCAGCTGTAGGATCAACAACTGTTAACGTTGTTTCGTATGCGTCAGCACTTGCACCTTCAAATACAAATGCGTTTTGAATATTAACTGCTGTTGAATTAACTGTAGTTGTAGTACCGTTAACTGTTAAGTTTCCTGTAATTGTAGTATCACCTGTTACAGATAAATTATTTCCAATTGTAACATCATCTGGTAAACCAATTGTTAAAGTATCACCAGATACACTTGTTTCAATTTCGTTTGCAGTTCCTGAAACAGTAATAGTGTCACCTAAATCTATAGCATTTGTACCACTATCACCTGTAAGTGTAATTGTAGAATTTGTTAACGAAGCATTACCAATACTAGTTAAAGTATTTGAAGCGCCACTTATTGTTTTATTTGTAAGTGTTTGTGTGCCTGTTGTAGTTACAAATGAACTTGGTAATGTTACTGTGTTAGATGATAAATCTAAAGTAGTTGCTAATTTAGCAACAGTAACAGCATTGTTTGCAATTTTACCTTCAGTTACATTTAAGTCAGCAATTTTAGCTGTTGTAATTTGGTCGTCACCGATGTGTTGAGTATCAATTGAACCATCTACATAATGCTCTGAATTTATACTGTCATCAGCAATTTTTGTTCCATCAACTGAGTCAGCACCTAGTTTAGCATTAGTTACAGCCAAATCATTTATTTTAGCAGTAGTTACAGCAAGGTTATCTATTTTAGCTGTTTCAACAGCAGCGTCTGCTAATTGTGTAGTATCAACTCCGCCATTGTCTATATTAAGTGTAATAGCATTTCCACTACTTGCACTTGTTAATCCTGTACCACCTAAAACTGAAAAAGTTTCTGTGTCTAAATCTATTGAACCAGTACCACTATCACCAGCAATTGCCAATGCACTAGCAGTTACTTGAGCGTCAACATAAGCTTTAATTGCTTTTGCTGAAGCAAGTGTGTTATCACTTACAGATACACTTGAAAAAGTTGTATCTAAAACACCAGACGCTAAATCAGCAACTTCAATATTTGAAATTGAGTTACCTGTAGCATTAGCATCAAATGTTTTGTTTGTAAGTGTTGATGTAGATGAAGCTGTTATGAAACCAGAAGATGAGTTATCGTAGTTTGCTAGATTACTATCTACAACTAAATCTATTGTACCGTCAACATCTTGGTAAGTTGCTGTAATTAATGTTTCAGTATTTGAACTGAACATTGCACCAGCAATATCTTGTATTCTTTCTGTTTGTAAAGTAACATTTCCTGAAGATACTGAAAAGTCTGTAGCATTAAATGAAGCCAAACCTTTGTTTGTATCTGTAGCATCTTCTCCAGTAATTGTTAAAGTATTTGAAGCAATTGCTGTAGTAATACCTTCACCGTTTGCAATTATTAATGTTTCTCCAAGAGCAACAGCGTCTGAACTTGAGTCACTTCCTTGAATAGTAATTGTAGAATTACTTAAAGATGAGTTAGCAATATTTGATAAAGTGTTACTTGAACCACTAATTGTTTTATTAGTTAATGTGTCCGATGTAGCTCTTCCAACTAATGTATCTGAACTTGTAGGAAGTGTTAATGTTCCTGTATTTGAAATAGATGAAATAACAGGAGTAGTTAAAGTTTTATTTGTAAGTGTTTGTGAAGCAGTTGTTGATACTAAAGTAGCATCCTGAACAGCCGTATTAAACTCAGCAAATGTGCCTGTAACAGTATTTGAATCTAAATCAATTGTTTTATTTGATAAAGTTTTAGTGTTATTAGTTGATAGAATATCACTACCACCTAATGTAGCAGTTGTAGCTTCTAAATTGGCAACTAATGTTCCTGTTGTAATTGTTAAATCACCAGATGTTGCACCAGTAAATGTACCAGTACCTACAATAAACTTGTCAGCACTTTCGTCAAATCCGATAAATGCGTTATTACTATCTCCTCTTTCAATTACGATACCAGCGTCATTAGCAGGTGTTCCTGTTGTACCAGTTGCTAATTCTAATATTGAATCTGAAACAGTTGTGTTTGTTGTATTAACTGTTGTAGTAGTTCCATTTACAGTTAAGTTTCCTGTAACTGTTAAATTTCTACTTACACTTAAATCTTGTCCTATTGTTACATCACTTGGTAAACCAATAGTTAATGTATCACCTGATTGTGATGTTTCTATTTCATTTGATGTACCTTGAATTGTTAAAGTGTCACCTAAATCTATTGCTTGTGAACCTGAATCACCAGCAAGTGTAATTGTAGAATTACTTAAAGACGCATTAGCAATGTCAGTTAAAGTGTTACTTGAACCACTAATTGTTTTATTAGTTAATGTTTGTGATGAATTTAAATCAACAGCAGCACCAGAACCACCACCAATTGTTGTGCCTGCTGGTAATACTATTGCACTGCCATCAGCAGTTATTGTAGCGTCTCCTAAATTAATAGAAGTACCACTTAAATATATATCTCTAAATTTAAATGATGATGAACCTAAATCATATGTTTCATTTGTATCTGGCGTTAAGTGACCAGCAATAGTTGTAGCACCTAAAGTTTTGTTTGTTAATGTATCAGTAGTAGCTCTACCAACTAACGTATCTGTTGATGTAGGTAATGTTAAAGTGCCTGTATTAGAAATAGTTGAAATAACTGGACTTGTTAACGTTTTATTTGTTAAAGTATCTGTTGTATCTCTACCAACTAATGTGTCAGTTGAAGTAGGTAAAGTTAAAGTACCTGTGTTACTAATTGTAGAAATAATTGGTGATGTTAACGTTTTATTAGTTAACGTTTCTGTTCCTGCTAATGAAGCAAATAAGCCATCCGATAAAGCAGAATTAAATTCTGATAAAGTACCAGTTAAAGTACCTTCAGATAAATCTAAAGTAATTGTGTTATTAGCACTATCAATAGTTTTATTTGTAAGTGTTTCTGTTCCTGCTAAAGAAGCAAATGAACCATCTGACAAAGCAGTATTAAATTCTGCTAACGTACCTGTTAATGTATTAGTTGTTAAACTGATTGACTTATTAGTTAAAGTATCTGTTGTATCTTTTAATACTATTGTACCTGTAGCGTCAGGTATAGTAACTGTTCTATCTGCCGTTGGATCAGCAACAGATAAAGTTAATTCATTTTCATCAGCTGTTGCACCTTCAAAAACAATGTTGTTATCAATTGTTAATGTTGTAAATGCACCAGGTTGACCACCACCAGATACATCTGATAAGAAAGCAACTGTACCACTAGCATTTTGAAAAGTAATTGTTCTATCGGCAGTTGGATCTGTAACTTCTAAAGTTGTTTCATAGTCATTATCTGTAGAACCTTCAAATATGATTGTATTTGAAATGATAGGATCAGTTAAAGTTTTGTTTGTTAAAGTTTGTGTAGTGCCAGAAAATAAAGTATCTAATTGTGATAATGTAACTCTACCTTCAGTTCCACCATCTGATAATAAAATCTGATCACTAGAAGCAAGTGTTGAACCTGTTAGATCAGTAGCATTATCAATATTTACAATAGCCTCAACGTTACCAAATTCTAAAGCTGTACCAGCAGAGTTGACTTTTATAACCTGACCTGTAGTACCAATAGATAAAGAGGCACCAAGACCTCCGTGCGATAGATCAATAAATTCACCTGATTGATATTCAGCAAGACCTGATACTTCAGATCCATTAAACGTTGCTCGTATTGGAGTTTTAGCACTCATTTACTTTATATTCCTTCCATTGTTGGCATATGGCCTGGTCTAATTGTTTGTATTGATGTTCCATTTGCAGTTGTGAATGGTAAATAATATGATTGTACAACAACGTGATCTAAAAATCCATTAACTGTAGTCATATCTTTATTATTTACAAGAGCAAGAGTAGTTTCAGTACCATCTGTTTTTGTAAATGGCACTCTTTTACCAACATTATGTTGAAAATCATTTTTCCATTCAGTACCATTATAATTTAAAATTTGACTAGGTAGTTGAGTTGTAAAATTTGTGTCTGTTAAATCAACTAGTGAACCATTACCAGCAGCAGCCGCACCACCTATTTCTTTTATAACACCAGTGTCATTGATGTAAAACTTTTGACTTGAAGTATCAATCGCAACCTCTCCACTTACAAGATCACTTGTAGTTGGAGTGCCCGTACCTCTTTTAAGTTTAATAACTGTCGCCATTAATATATTTCCTATTCAATGACGATTAGTAAGTTCCGCCGTCTAAATCACCGTACGTAATATTACTACCGTCTGATTGTAAAATTTTACCACTTGCACCAAGTGTTAACTTATCAAGTGTGTTTGCACCACTAGCGTATAAAATATCACCAGTAGTATATGAACTTTGTCCTGTACCACCATATACTTCACCAATAACAGAACCATTCCAAGTACCTTGATTAATAGTTCCTAATGTTGTGATTGATGTTTGACCAGCATAAGTTGATTTAATTTGTAATGCGTCAGATGATATTTCAATTGTACTATCATCAACAGCAACATCTAATTGATTACCAGTTTTTGTTAAAGCGTCACCAGCACTAATTTGACCAGCACCAGAGAATTGAGCAAATGTAATATTTGTAGTACCAAATGTTGGTGTACCGTTATGTGTAGCAACATAACCATTATCAGCGTTTGTAGAACCTTGTTCAACAAAGAAGAAAGTACCACCAGTTAATTCTGAAGCTGTATCAGCATCTGGACTTCTTGTTAATACATACGCAGTTGAACCATCACCTGTTGTAGTAACTGTATAGATACCGTTTTGTGTATTGTCAGTTTGATCTTTTAATAATACTCTATCACCTTGACTTAAAGTAACACCGTCAATTGCAATAGCACCATTTGAACCAGCAGTAATTGTTCCTGCACCGTTATCATAAGTACCAGAAACTGTAGAAGTTGTAGCAACTCTAACACTATCTTTTACATCTAATCCGTTTGCAACACTATCAACGTATGCTTTTGTAGCAGCGTCTTGGTCTGAAGTTGGATCAGTAACGTTTGTAATTCTACTGTTGTTAACATCAACTGAACCAGAACCTTTTGGATTTAATACTAGGTCAATGTTAGTATCACTACCTGTTGTAGCAATCTCTACACCATCACCAGTAGCTGCGTTACTAACTTGTAATTCATTAACAGCACTTGCAGTTGTTCTTAATAGAATTAACTCGTTACCATTTGCGTCAGCAAGATAACCAGCGTCAGCAAATTTAGGTGCTGTAAGTGTTTTATTTGATAGTGTTTCTGTTCCTGCTAATGTAGCAAAAGAACCATCAGACAATGCAGCATTAAATTCAGCAGTTGTACCAGTTAAAGTACCTTCAGATAAATCTAATGTTAAAGTATTGTTTGCACTATCAATTATTTTGTTTTGTAAAGTTTGATTGCCTGTTAATGTAGCAACAGTACTGTCTATAGCTACTGTAATTGCATTACCTGTAGCAGATGTATCAATACCAGTACCACCAGAAACAGATAATGTTTCACTATCTAAATCAATAGCAATTGTTCCTGAATCTGTCGTTACATCTAAATCTTGTGCTGTAACTTGTGAGTCAACATAAGCTTTAATTGCTTTAGCAGAAGCAACTGTATCATCACTTGCTGATACTGAACTTAAATCTGTATCTAAAACACCAGAAGCAAAATCAGCAACTTCTATATTAGATATAGAGTTACCAGTTCCATTTGCGTCAAATGTTTTATTTGTTAAAGTATGTGTTGATGAAGCTGTTAGTACGTCAGCGTGTGTGCTGATTGTAATTGTATCACCTGAAACTGAAGTATCAATGTTTGTACCACCAGTAAATGTTAATGTGTCTGAACCTAATGCAACACCATCGTCTGTACCACTATCAGCAGCAATATCTAAAGTTGTTGATATTGAAGCAGTACCAGCCGCTGTTAAACGACCTTGTTGGTCAACTGTAAATGTTGGAATTTCAGTTGAAGAACCATAACTACCTGGAGTTACAGCAGTATCATCTAAGTCTATTGTAACTTCGTTATCTGTAATAGATGTAGTAATTCCTGTATCACCAGTAAACGTTAAAGTTTGACCAGTAGTAAATGTGTCAGTACCACTATCACCAGCAATTGTAAATGAACCAGATGGAATAGCAGCAAAACTTAAATTACCTGAACCGTCAACTGTTAAGAATTGACCATTTGAGTAAGTACCTGGAAGAGTATAAGTAACGTCTGAAGCTAATGAGTTGGGAGATTTAAGAGCTACAAAATGTGCACCGTTATTAGTACCTTCGTTTAATTTTATTGTACCACCTGTAGTAGCGTTATTACCAATAAGCAATTCATCAATTGCTTTATTAGAGTCTACTATTAAACCAGAAGACGCAGTTAACGTTCCTGGTGTGTGGTCTAAAAGTTGTGTGTAATATCTTCCACCAATTTCAATTGCTGAATTTGATGTTGATGTTGGATCACCAATGAATAACCTATACCCATTACCACCAGCACCATTATCGGTCGCCGAAGTATCATAGACGTATGCTAATTCCCCTTGGTTAAGGCCGCTGGGTGCATTAGCACCAGTGGTTCGTTTAATTTTGATTATTGTTGCCATTTAAAATCTCTCCCTATCTTTTAAAATGTGCCACCGTTTAATATTAAATTTCCACTTTCAGTTTTTATATCATTTCGACTCGTCCATTTTTTAGAAGTATCATCATATTGAAGTATTGCACCATCATTTAACGTTGTAACGTTAACATCACCTAGAGCATTAAGTCTAGTTGAAGCTGATGGAACAGTAACGGAAACGTTTCTCGGTCCCGAAGTATTATTATTAATTGTAGCAGTTATTCTGTCTGACATATTACCCTATTACTAGTAAGTTT
>OBNU01000106.1_pt1 | contig 10888 bp, 11 predicted proteins | sample 1494211 | NCBI WGS metagenome assembly OBNU01 (sample SAMEA3275559, study PRJEB22092) | marine metagenome | biome: ENVO:01000252 "freshwater lake biome"; feature: ENVO:00002042 "surface water"; material: ENVO:00000021 "freshwater lake" | collected 2014-06-21T10:00:00+00 | depth 2 m | reverse complement strand
TTGGCGATGACGACTATCGGGGATTGTGCTATCGAGCACATGCTGCTTATGAAGGGTGTTTACTCTTAGACTGAAAAAGGTAAAAGTCACCCTCGCGATAGGTAAATGCATCAATGCAGGAAGATCCACAAATACTGGTGGATCGACTCAATCTACCTAATAGATGGCTACCTGAAGCGGCAGGGGCCGACTAAAGAATATCGCTGGCTCAGAAAAACCCGATGCCAAGTTCGAGCAATAGTCTACCGGACGCTCGAATGACGGGAATGTGTCGAAGCCTATATTAAGTCCTTAAAGGCATCGATATACCCGGCAAAAGTTGCCTTGATGTTTTTCTCGGTAAGCCCAAAATCCTCTAAGGAGTAGTCATGCGGTGGGCGAGAGTCGCGCTGGTTTTGGTCTCTATGCAGCTGCATCGCAGCAAGAGATTCACTCGTTGTTTTAACATCAATAAAGTTAAAGATGCTCCGAGTTGTTTGTTCCGGGTTACCGAGTAACTCTTTGAAGCTAATATCAATAAACTGACCTTTGCTAGCCTGTCGCACTTTCATCGCATGACGCGTGCCAGTAGCAAAAATTCCACTCCATTGTTTGCCAACTAAATTGGGGGCTACATCGTTCGCTTGAGTTATCCAGAGGTTATAGTTGAAGCTACAGATTGATGGAATGGTGTCTATCGGGTCGCGATGTGTTGAGATAATTTTTGCGTCCGGGAAAGTGTCGATTAGCTTGTCTAAGAAATGCAGGTGATGCGGGGTTTTTAACAACCAACGCTTATTGTCATTGTTGCCACTGCGGTGTTTCTTCTGCCATTGCAGGCTCTGTAATTGGAGTTTAAGGTAGTCATAGCCTGGCTGATTGTCATTGTTGAATAACCAGTTGCTATAACTGGGCGTGTTACAAAAGGCCGGCGGTACGGTGCTGTAAAAACTGTGTTCTAGAAGGAGAATGTCCTCGTCTGCCCCCAAAGGATCCATCGGGTGAATGGCCGCGATTTCTGGGTTCGCCCGCAGGAGCGCAGAGACTTCCGTTTCAGCCAGCGTTAGTCTTTCATCTTTCACTGATGTATCCCAGTCCAAGAATGGTGCTGGATTGCGTACTTCATACCATAGTGGGGCGAAGAAACGCTCATCGCTCGCCAACACTCTGTGTAACATTGTGGTTCCCGTTCTTGGTAGCCCAACGATCACAACTGGAGCACTTATCTGCTCATCAAGTATTTCGGGATACAATCGTATCCACTCGCTCTGGCGCAATCGGTTTTTCAGGGTATTAAGTACCCGCTCGTATTGAATAAATCGTCCAGCTCGGTTGAGGTTTGCTTCGTTGCTGAGCGAGTAAAGCAGAACATCAAAGGGCTCGCGGAAGGAGTTATCGCCAAAATTATTTAGCCCAGTTTCAGCTGCGGCCTTCGCTAGTAAATCATCTCGATTAAAATTCACTTCTGGTATCTCGCACTCGGTCATGAATCTATGCCCTCAAAGCTGGTCAAACTTGATGACTTTGGTTTGAATTGGTGGAAACTCCTTTGCGTCAATCCAGCGAAATAACATGCCGCCTTCGTTGTGTCCGGCGGTTGAAATCCAGTTTGGGTAATCATTGCCTGGGTCTCTATGTGCTACCACAAGCGTGACCGATCCATCATCGGCGAATTTAGAAGAACGACTATTAAAAGAGACGGGATAGTATCTATAATCCAGAGACTCCATCCAATAATTCGATACTTGAAAGTTCCAGTCCTCGCATTCAGGAATTCGTGTTGGTTGAATTAACAAAGCTTCATCGTCTTCTAGCAGCCAATGGCTATTGTGATAATGAATTTTCTCATTACCCCCAACTTTGAGGCACATATCTTGGTCATTTGCGGGTAGTTGATTGGTGTGGGCTTTGAACTGATTGATCCACTCACTAAATAACCCGCTAGTCCCCTCTACAAACGATACTGCGCGTAAAAGTTTTTCGGCGAACTCGTTTGCGTTCAAAAAAGGCAGCGACCCAGCGTTTAAACAACGAATTTTGAATTGCGCGGGACGCTCCTTGCGGGCGTTGCAATATTGGCGAACGATGAGGTTATCACTCTCAGGACGCATCGGCAGCCAGTTACAATCGTCAGCCGGTTTTTTGGCGCTGACAACAATCTTAAATGAGCCATCCTCATCGATAGCTATTTGATCACTGGTAAGCGCTCCAGTTGGCCGCATATGACCAGTTGTGGCATAACTCCCACTTTTAGTCGCTACTGAGAAATACTCTATTTCGCCAGTTTCTCCTTCTATGAGATATTCGTAGTCACCGCTAATGCAGCAATTGAGGTAGTAGTTATCTGGGTTATCGTTTCCAATTTTAATGGTGTCGTGCGAGAGGCTGTAGAAGGTGGGGTATCTAGCATCTGAACCTTCGACCGCAGACTCTAGCCCTGCTCGCAGCAACCTCGTCAGATAGCGGTAGCCTTCAGCCTGAGTCAGTGGGTCTTTTGGCGCTGAATCGTCTGCTATGAAGTCACCCGCTTTTTTGAGGCGATCGCAAAATTGGTTCCAAGTGTCTTTGTTCATTATCTCTGTCTCGTAAGCATCTAGTTACAGCTGTCTCTACACATATCCTTTGCCGAAGTGGGCATTCATTTATTCCTTTCATCCCGGAGATTTGCTCCAAATGGCTGGCTTCGGTAGTTCATTTGATCCCAGATAGATTGGTCTTTTTTCACAAACAAAGGGAACTGACTGCAAAAAGGCTTGTCACCAGGGTTCTAGGTACTTATTTTATTCGCCTAACAATGGTAGGTCTCGCGACTAGTGTGCAAAATACTCCCCGCCGTTCACGTCTAAACTTGCCCCCGTTACTGAGCAAGCATAATCAGAAGCCAGCATCATTGCAGCCTTTGCGCAATCGCCGTCTTCGGGAATATCACCCAGAGCAATATTCTCTGCAATTTTGGCTCGTTCTTCTTCAGGTGTAGTGCCATTTTCCTGCGCCTTCAGGGTGCAGAAGATTTGGACCCCCGGGCCCCACATCCAACCCATAAAAACGGAGTTGACTCTGATTCCATCTTTACCAACTTCTTGTGCCAAGTGTGTTGCTGCACTGGCAAGAGCTGCTTTTGATGCGGCATAGCCGCCGTGAGTGAGCATGGGTTTTCTGGTTGCCATCGTGTTGATCATAACGATCGATCCTCCACCGTTGTCCCGCATAGCTGGTATCACCTTTTGTGACATAGTCAGTGAGCCGTAGAGGTTGACGTCAAAAGTGGCGCGCCACTCACTAAAGTTGGCAGATTCAACTCGATCCCATGAACCAGTATGGTAAGCATTGTTGAATAAGCAATTAACTCGGCCAAATTTTTCGAGCGTTTGTGCAACTAAACTCTCACATTGTGTAGCATCTGTTATGTCGGTTTTTACACAAAGTGTCTTAGCGTCGTTGTCAAGATCCTTAATTGCTTGATCGAACTGTTCCATACTCGCTTTCGTGCGGGCAGCCATGACCACATGGCCGCCTTCCTTAGCAATGAGTAGGGCAAGATCCCCACCCATCCCTGGACCTATTCCTGAAACAATACAAACCTTGTCTTTTAATAGCATATGAATCCTCTTATCTGTTTTTGTGCATTATCAATTCATAAATTCTTCATTGCGTGGCGTTGTTATGATTGAGCCCGGTGAGATTGGCGTCATTGATTTTGAGGGCTCCTTGTTCCGGTATCACACCATAAAAGACTCCGCGAGTAATATGGAAGCGATAGTTGCGTATGAGAATCTAAAGTTATGTAAACGTATCGTTATCAGAACGATTAGCAGGTAGTCAACCTCCGGTAACTGAGCCGCTACTGCGCTATTCTTGATAATGCTTTGCATCGTGGCCTCCTTTTACTGATAGAAGTTGCTGCACATCCGGCCCAACGACACTTGGGTGCTGTTGATGGCAGTATCGAGGGCTGTAAGGCACGAAGCGGCACTAGTAAATAATTGCTTCACCGAAAGTCGTGGTGTCTCCCAAAAGAGAGCGTTGAGAAGGAGGCTGGTTGCCATTGATATCCTTGATACCATAGAACTCTGCCAATTCAGCGCCTATCCAGACCTTGCCTGATCTATCCATGAGTTCAGGATCACGCGCAAGTGCGTCTATAACGAGACCGCTGAACTGGGGTGTCTCCATGGAGCTTTGGATATCTGCGTACTGTTTAGGCCGGATACTCATCGCGCGATTCGTGCGTGCGGTACTCAAGAGACCTAGCCAAAGCGATATCACTGCGATATTGAAGGGGCGGAAATCAACAGCCATATCGTGAGCCATTTTATCTACTCCCGCTTTACCAGAGCCATAAGCCGGCCCGTGTGCGTAGATGCGACCACCGTAAGATGAAGTGTTGACAACCAGGCCCCGGCCGTTAGCGAGCAAAAGGGGAGCGGCAAAGTAGCTGGAAACATAGTGTGATCTCAATCCGACATTAAGTATGTCTACCTGATCTAACGACTTATTCCAGAATGGCGAGGCCTCCGTCAGGCCGTCTGGCAGATGTGTTGCGTTGTTTACGAGAATATCGAGCCGTCCCTGCTCGCTTCTGATCTGATCAAAGACATCCTCTACTTCTTTATCGTCGCTATGGTCACAGACTATCGGTATGCCTCTACCGCCAGCCGCGTTTATTGCTTTGGCTGTGGCGTAGATCGTACCCGGTAGTGGCGAGTCACCCTCTTTCTTGGAGCGACCAGTCACATAGACTATATCTCCAAAGCTGCCCAATGCTATCGCAATCCCCATCCCTGCGCCGCGACTAGCGCCTGTTACAAGCGAAACTCTCTGCATAAAATTGGTCATTATGTTTACCTGTGAAAATATTGGACACGTAACTGCAAAGTGGCCTCTTTGAGCAATAATTTGGTCATAGAGCCTTGATCAACATTAGCTGTGAGCCCTTATCGGAATGTATACGCCGCGCGAAAAACCATCAAAGAATTTGTATGACGGATCCGTATTGTCTCTTCTGCCAATAAGCGCACCCGACACGAGGGGATGATCTAGATCCACTGAGGACGGATCCTGCACAGTCGCCCAATCGGCAAGCGCTGCACGGTGTGAAAACTTCCAGACATCATCACGGCGCTCGTATTTGTCTAGGTAGCGACCACCAATGAGCAGATCAATGCTGTGGGTTTCAGTTGCGACGCGATGGAACGCAATTACATAGACCTCTCCTTCCGCCTTATCTCCGTCAAGCTCGATATTGTGTGTGGTAGTGCTGTGATGAAGAATTTCCATTGGGGCCTGAATTTCGGGCAGCTTATCAATGAAATCCATGGCCAGACCTTGAAAGAAACTTCCGTGATCATCGAGGGCATCTTCATGATAGAGGCTTCGCATTAGCTGATGATCCTGCCGATCAGCCGCTCGACAGTAGATATTTACAAGCGTTCTAATTGCTTCCAGATCGAGAAGTCTCTGGATATCGGTAGGCATAAGATACCTCAGTTGTAAGGATTAGATTGGCCAAAGGAAAGCATAAACCGCTCACTTGGAAAATACCAGATGGTCATCAAGCAGCGTAATCGCCGAAAATTCTCCCTGTGTTACCAAATCTCAAGCAGGCTTTGCCTTCCTGTAACTGAAAAATCTGAGTTCTCATTCCGGATTTAGTAGCATCGCGGGATACTGATTTAAAGCCAGTTCCTGGTACTTACCATTAAGCTGGGAGCGTATTGTCCATAACTTTGACTTACTCGGTTTTGTCAATAAATACAATCAATTATCATCACTGGTCTTGATTTTCTTCTGACCTTCTGGTTGCCTTCGTTTATCTAATTCCAACGCTGTAGATGCCATCTCATCCCGTCCTATCATATGGGTACAGCAATGGGCACAGGAAAGGCTATTGGTTCTGTTGAAACACCAAGACTGAGGTCTCTAATTTTTACGATACCCCTAATTACCCCCTAAATACTCTTCAATGTGTTAAAACTGCATAGGACTAAACCAGACTAACAGACAATAAAAAAGCCCGTAAACACAAGGCTTACGGGCCTTTATGGTACTACTTTGGATCAAAGCTGGTAGCTTACATCATACCGCCCATGCCACCCATACCGCCCATGCCACCCATATCAGGCATGCTGTTACCAGATCCGCCTTCTTCTACAGCGTCGGTGATCATGACTTCAGTGGTAATCATCAACCCGGCGACAGAGCCCGCAGCTTGCAATGCGGTTCGTGTCACTTTGGCAGGGTCTAGAATACCCATCTCGATCATGTCGCCATAAACGCCAGTCGCCGCGTTGTAGCCGAAGTTGCCTTCGCCTGACTTCACTTTGTCGAGTACAACAGAGGCTTCATCACCGGCGTTGGCTACGATCTGACGGAGTGGACCTTCCATCGCACGCAGTGCCGCATTGATACCGTGAGTCTGATCTTCGTTATCACCTGTCAGGCCCTGAATTGCAGTAAGCGCGCGCACAAGTGCAACACCGCCACCCGCTACAACGCCTTCTTCGACAGCCGCTCTTGTTGCATGCAGAGCATCTTCAACGCGCGCCTTCTTCTCTTTCATTTCCATCTCGGTAGCGGCACCAACTTTAATGACGGCTACACCGCCAGCCAGTTTCGCGACACGCTCTTGGAGCTTTTCACGATCATAGTCCGAAGACGTATTTTCGATCTGAACGCGGATCTCTTTGACTCGTGATTGAATCGCAGCTTTATCACCCGCGCCATCAATGATGGTCGTGTTGTCTTTGTCCATGGTCACGCGTTTCGCAGTACCCAGGTGCTCAAGTGTCGCTGATTCCAGGTCGAGACCGACTTCTTCAGAAATTACGACACCACCAGCTAGCGTGGCGATATCTTGCAACATCGCTTTGCGACGATCCCCGAAGCCAGGCGCCTTACACGCAGCAACCTTCACGATACCGCGCATGTTGTTGACTACCAGAGTAGCCAACGCTTCGCCTTCAACGTCTTCCGCAATAATCACTAGAGGCTTAGAGGCCTTCGCAACTTGCTCTAGTAGTGGCAAGAGCTCGCGGACGTTAGAGATTTTTTTGTCAACCAAAAGAAGGTAAGGAGAGTCGACTTCGACGCTCATGTTGTCTTGGTTGTTGATGAAATAAGGCGACAAATAACCACGGTCGAACTGCATACCCTCAACAACGTCCAGTTCGTTCTGCAGACCGGTGCCTTCTTCAACTGTGATAACGCCTTCTTTGCCGACTTTTTCCATTGCGTCAGCAATGATGTCACCGACTTGGCTATCGCTGTTTGCAGAAATTGTGCCTACTTGAGCGATTGATTTCTTGTCAGTACATGGAATCGCTGCAGCTGAAATTTGCTCTACTGCTGCTGCAATTGCTTTATCGATACCGCGCTTGAGATCCATTGGGTTCATGCCGGCGGCGACTGACTTTAAGCCTTCGTTAAGAATTGATTGTGCAAGAACGGTCGCTGTAGTGGTTCCGTCTCCGGCGACATCAGAGGCTTGTGATGCAACCTCTTTCACCATCTGCGCGCCCATGTTCTCGAGCTTGTCTTTCAGTTCAATTTCTTTGGCAACGGATACACCGTCTTTTGTTACTGTGGGCGCTCCAAACGATTTGTCGAGCACAACGTTGCGGCCTTTGGGGCCGAGAGTTGCTTTAACTGCGTCCGCTAAAATATTGACGCCTCTGAGCATGCGCTGTCGCGCTTTATCACCAAATACTACTTCTTTTGCCATGATACTGTTCCTTGACTTTGAGTGTGTTAACGAAATGCGCTTACTCTACGACTGCGTAGATCTCGCTTTCATTCATAATGATGAGTTCTTCACCGTCAACGTCGATGGTGTTGCTTCCGGCATACTGTCCAAATACAACGCTGTCACCGACTTTGACCGCGCAAGGGCGTGTCTCTCCGCTATCGAGAATTTTGCCATTACCGACCGCAACGACTTCGCCTTGATTCGGCTTTTCTTTCGCTGAGCCAGGTAGCAAGATCCCACCAGCTGTTTTCTCTTCCTCTTCTTTGCGACGAACGACCACACGGTCGTACAAGGGACGGATTTTCATTGATGTCAATCTCCACTAATCTGATTTTTGAGGCACCCTTCTATCAGGGCTGCGTTCTATATTGGGGCGTTGAAATTAAATTCAAGGGGTGATTAGCACTCTAATGTAGCGACTGCTAGTGCTGGTGCATTGCTGCGGCTCAGCGGTGAAAAAGGGGATGACATTCCGGGTTTGCGAGGAGGCCCGATGCAAGCTTCTCAGGGCTCTTGCGAGGATTCTTTGACTTCGTACTCGCCTTCTAGAATCTGGCGATCACCGGGTCGCGAGGGCTCCGACTCGGGCGTTGTGGGCGTAACACCAAAAATTTTAAGGCAGCTGCGCCTAAGTGGCGCGATGGCCAATATGAGAGCGAGCGTGTCAGTGATTAGGCCGGGGATAATCAGCAGCATCGCGCTGATGACGATCGCAAACTCATCCCGGAACCACTGCTGGCTGAGCCCCGAGGCGGATGTTCGTGCTTGATGAATGGTCTGAATCACTGCGAGGCCCTGCCGTTTCAGTAAGGCAGTGCCCAGAATTGCGGTAACGATGACGTAGGCGACCGTGCTAAAACTCCCAATGCTGCTTCCCAGTTCGATTAAGGTTATCAATTCTAAAAACGGTAGAGCGAGCAGTAGCAATGGCATAATCAATCCTCTTTGGCACCCACTGTAGCAAACCAGACCGTGACTGCACTACGGCCTCTGAATCTATTTATCGGGTATAATGCCGATTTTTCAAGCACAGGGAAGATTATGGATTTACGTGGCAAGGTGATAGCGATTACCGGGGGTGCTCAAGGCTTGGGCTTGAGTATGGCAGAGGGTTTAGTCCACAAGGGCGCTCAATTTGCGCTCCTAGATGTGAACGCGGAGCGATTACAAGAGGCGGCAACTCGGCTTCAAAAAATGGGGGCAATTGCTCGTTCGTATGTCACCAATGTAGCCGATGAAAGCAGCGTCATAGCGGCCTTTGATGCTATTGTGAACGACTTTGGTGCGCTCGATGGGCTCATCAATAATGCAGGTATTTTGCGCGACGGACTGTTGCTAAAAGTCAAAGACGGCGAGGTTGTGAAGAAACTGTCGCTGGGTGAGTGGCAAGCGGTGATTGATGTCAATTTAACCGGTGTCTTCCTGTGTGGTCGTGAAGCTGCTGAACGTATGATCAATCTGAGTACAGGCGGCGTGATTATTAATATTTCTTCGGTCTCACGCGCCGGCAATATGGGCCAGTCTAATTACTCTGCTGCGAAAGCAGGTGTGGCGGCCATGACAGTAACATGGGCGAAGGAGTTGGCGCGCTATGGTATTCGCTCGATGGCAATTGCTCCCGGATTTATCGGTACTGAAATGGTTGCGTCGATGAAACCAGAGGCTCTCGCAAAGATGTCATCCCAAATTCCGCTAGGACGTGTGGGTGAGCCCAGCGAAATTGCGAGCACAGCAGCCTTTATCTTTGAGAACGACTACCTAACGGGTCGCGTTATAGAGACTGATGGTGGTATCCGTCTGTGATGCACTGCGCGGCCTGCAAGTCGACCGCACGTCAGGTTACTCTCCTGACCTTGTGGATGAGTTGAGATGAATTGGCGCTCTACCTTCAGGGCGTATTACGACATCCGCTTGGTCTGGATATTTTTGATGGGCTGTGCCAGCGGGTTTCCGATGGTGCTCATCGGTTCGAACTTCAGCGGTTGGCTCACAGACGCCGGTATTGCCCGTGCACAAGTCGGCTTAATCGGTTCTGTGGCCACAGTCTATGCCCTGAATTTTTTATGGGCGCCGATGGTTGATCGAGTCCAGATCCCTTGGATTACGGCCCGTTTAGGGCAGCGCCGCGGCTGGATCTTCAGCATGCAGTCTATGATGTTGATCTTGGTGCTTTTAATTACTCAGGTTAATCCGAGTCTAGGCTTGTGGTTGCCCGGATTATTGGCCTTAGGTATCGCGATTTGTAGTGCGACGCAAGATATCGCAATTGATGCTTATCGAATCGACCAATTTTCTGTTCGAGAAACTCAATTTTTGCCACCGGCGGCGGCGGTCGCGATTATCGGCTGGTGGACTGGGTACTCGTGGCCAGGATACCTCGCTTTTTCTCAAGCCGATGCAGTTGGGTGGGCGACGGTCTACTGGTTCATGGCTGGTGTGCTCGTTCTGTTGATGATGGCAACTCTGGCGGTGACTGAGCCTGTCACCCAGCGAGTAGAGCTTCAGCGTCAGGCAGAAGAACGCTATCGAGACTATTCTGGCATCGTAAGGTGGTGTCTGGTAACGCTCGTCGAGCCGTTCGCCGGTTTCTTTCGAAAGAATGGTGTTCGTGTTGCTCTTTTGCTGATGCTATTTATTTTTCTGTTTAAAGTGGGCGAGGCGTTTCTCGGTCGGATGTCGATCGTCTTTTATAAAGAGGTGGGGTTTAGTAATCAGCAAATCGCTGAATACACCAAATTGTTTGGTTGGCTGATTACAGTTTTGTTCACCCTTCTCGGAAGCGCATTCAATACTCGCTTTGGGGTGGTTCGAGGCTTGCTCTTAGGAGGTCTCGCCATGGCCGGTAGCAATTTGATGTTTGCGGTTATTGCGAGCGTCGGCCCGCTAGAGTGGCTACTCGTGTTGACACTGGTGGTCGATAATTTCACAACCGCATTTTCTACCGTGGCGTTCGTATCCTTTCTTACCGCGCTCACCGGCCGAGCATTCAGTGCAACCCAGTATGCATTGCTAGCATAGCTGAGATCGGTAGAGCGTCGTGTAGGGAAAGAGTGTAGATTACGGTGGGCGACGTATCGTTAAAAAAAAAAAAGTAGTAAAGCTGTAATCGCTACTCATCATATAACTAAGATTATACTATCGAATGTAATTACTTTTCATCGTATA
>OBNU01000105.1_pt1 | contig 11000 bp, 10 predicted proteins | sample 1494211 | NCBI WGS metagenome assembly OBNU01 (sample SAMEA3275559, study PRJEB22092) | marine metagenome | biome: ENVO:01000252 "freshwater lake biome"; feature: ENVO:00002042 "surface water"; material: ENVO:00000021 "freshwater lake" | collected 2014-06-21T10:00:00+00 | depth 2 m | reverse complement strand
TTCATTGAGCTGCTGGGATTCCTCGGTACCTCCGCTCATCGAAGCAATCATGAGAGGTTGGCTTAGGGTCTTCCCCAAAAAAGTGCAGCGCGTGCTGACTTCGTCAAAGTCAATCTCGGGCAGAGCTCTGGGCTCAAACCGGACTGTCTCTAGACCCGCGCTCTGCCCCATTTGAACGTCATCCCTTGCCGCAATGATAAGGTGCTGTTTTTTTCGATCGGTTATGGACTCGCTCATAAAGATGGCTGCTGATCATGGAGATGGCCTAGATAATAATCGATCAAGATCATATGAGGCACGGTTAAAGCGAAAATACCAATAAAGAATATTCGAGCAGTGAGTGTCTCTATGGCAGTGCTTGGCAGCAAGACCGAGTAAGCGATCGCGCCCATGGCAAGGGTTACGCTGAATATGCTCAGCATCCAAAGCTTAGCTTCTGACGGTGACTTGGCGTATCTGAGTACCCATTGAGTATGTCGTCGGGCATGCCAGAGGCAAAAGTAGAGGCACAAAGACCACAGTGGCGGTAGCAAAACGATCGCGGTGGCTGAGATGACCCAGACCCGCCACTGCTGATCCTTATTGCGCCATTGTCGGCACAAGTACAAACCACTCACCAACAGCCAGATTGCAGTGGCAGGAGCCAGAAATGCCTCGAGTATCACAGGGTCTGTTTTGAGCGCCTGGAAGAGCACAGCCGTCGCATCAGCTTGCTGCCAAGGTAGAAACAATGCCCACAAACCGCCGTGTGCGATCCATGCAGTCAGCGATACCGAATCGCCAGTCTGTTGATGGTCTGATCGACCAAAGTGATACAAGCTCAGTAACAGGAAACTCAGCAGGGCAAGGGTTGGCTGCCACCACCAAAATAAGACGCAGGCGAGAGCGATGCCGAGATAGGCCAAAAGCAGGGCAAACGTACCGCGCTTTGAGTCACTGTGTGAATGCAACAAATAACCATCGAGTGCGCCGTGAGGAACGCCAATAAAGGTCATCAGGGCAATGGGTAGATACAACGTGTATAAGTCTGGCAACATGCTCACAGCCTCTTCCACAGCGCTGCCAAAAAGGGTCGTTTTGGGGCAGCGGCTATCGTCCTTAGACAGGGCATCCAGCCGCCAGTGTCACTCAAAAAATGGGCGAAGTCATCGCCTGATAGCGAATGAGCCATCGCTTCGAACAGCTGGATCAAGTGCGCAGGGTTATCTCGCATCAGATCCAAAAACAAGCTATCCATCCAGCGTGATCGACCCGAATAGGGTTGGATTGTGGTTAGACCTTGGCCTGTCCGCAGTGCTTCAGCAAAGTGCTCAGCCTGTCTTAGGATTCCAGTGAAGGCATATCCGGTAGCATGTCTCGCTGCATTTCCTGCGAGGCCGGCAGCCAGGAGTTCGGTTTGTCTGGGTGTCACCGGCCCCATCGGTAATATGCCGTGTTCGACTTCATCACGAGGGTTTAGCTCAACTGCTGGCACATGCGCTTGAATCCAAGCATCAATGGCGCTCTCGTAGGGTTCTTGAGCCAATGTTTCGTAACTAAACGTGGTGGCCTCAACCAGGAGTCGAGTGTCCGACAAGGGCAGGGCGTAAATGAAGCTGATCCCGTTTGGCGCAATCGGCGCAATATTGAAATCCATCAGCACGGGGTGCGCTATTGCGTGCGGGGATTGGGTGGTCAGTGTTCGCCCTACAAACTGCTGCTTCAGTGTGCTTTCGGGAAGCTCGGGAGGTCGGGTATCGATCACCACATCGGCTTCTATCGCCCGTTGTGAAGTTTCAATATGGAACCCTTGCGACGTTTTCTGTACTGATTTGACGAGGTCATCGAAATGTCTGACGCCCGCTTGCTGCAGACTGTCAGTGAGATGCGCTTTGTATGAGCGAGCATCAAAAGAGACATACTCCAGTGCCTTGCCACGTTGAAGACTGAACCCTAATTTTTGGGTGTTGAAGCTCCATGCTGACCACGATTGAGCGCCCGGGAGAGCCAGTGCAGCAGACCTGTTTCGATCGCGCCAAAAACTCACGCGTTGTGATCGTTCGTCGGTGGCCCCCACGATCGTGACGGCTAGGCTCTGTTGATTACGCATGATCCGCTCTACGATGGTGAGCCCGGCGATGCCTGCTCCTATGATCAGTATGCTGTTAGGTGTTGGCATGAGGTAGATCACGGATATGACGATGTAAGTCGACTTGGTGGCACGCGGTAGTCGGTGCAGATCGGAACACTAAGGTGATTAAGAATGGAATCGATTGCAGGGTTAAGAGACACTTTCTGGCCATAGAGATTACGGTTCGACCCCGCCACCACTGGATTTGCGTTGTTTGTAGTTGACGACCGATAGCACGATACAAGATGGCCGCCAAATAAATTGAAACTCGACTTCCCCGGGGCAAGTAGCTGAGTCCTTGAATGCCGGATTGATAGAGTTCTTCAGCGCGGTTGAGTTGCTTCTCGATCGCTTGAGAGACGGTTTCTCGGTCACATTGACTCGGATCCACAAGGTCTGCAGGGGGAATAGTGAGAGGCAAGTATCGGCGTCCCATCTGAGCATCCTCTAGCACATCTCTGCACACGTTAGTGAGCTGCATAGCCAAGCCTAAGTCGATTGCATGAGCCAGTGCTGGGCGCGAGGTGACGCCCAAGACAGGGCACATCATGATGCCCACGGTGGCAGCCACCCGATAGCAATATTGCTCGAGGGCACTCTGCTCGGTGAGCAGAACCGGTTCGGTGTCCTGGATTAAGCCGTCAATCAGGGCCTCGACTGCGCGGACATCAACACCGTGTTCCTGTATCAGGTATTGCCATTCCATGACAAGATTATCTTGCGAGGTGCTAGTGGGATCAGAGATGCTCTGTCGAATGCGTTCGAGACGGGCTCGCTTTTGATCGACCGATGACTCCTGATTGTCGGCGATGTCATCGAGTATTCGGCAGCATCGATACAATCGTGCCGCGGTGATTGCCCGCGCTCGGCCCAAGAACAGAGAGGCCCAATAGAACGTCTTGCCATGTTGCGCGAGGGTGGTTAGTGCGTCTTGCCCCTGAGTTCCCCCGCTGGTAGGTGAGTCCATACGACTGGCCTTTACGTCGAGATACCTGTCAGCAGATTTTCTACCACTTTGGCTGATGATAATACCCCAGGTAGGCCCGCCCCGGGGTGAGTTCCTGCGCCCGTGAAGTATAAATTGGAAACGTCGGGGTCACGATTGTGGTAGCGGAAATAGGCCGACTGAGTCAGAGTCGGGGCAATTGAGAAACCGGCACCGTGCTCTGATCGATACTGTGTCTTAAAGTCTTCTGGTGTCATCCAAAAATCTGAGCAAATGGTCTCATCGAGGCCCGGTAAAATGGTGTCGCCAAGTGCGGCTACGATTCGATCGCGTAGTTTCGGCCCCTCAATATCCCAATCGGTACCCGATTTAAGATTAGACACGGGGCACAAAACGTAAAAACTATCGCAGTTGGGCGGCCCAAAGCTGGGATCCGTTGCGGTGGGTCGGTGTAAATAAAGTGAGAAGTCATCGGGGATCACGTGATGATCAAAAATATCTTCGAGTAATTCTTTGTGCCTCGGCCCGAGCCATATGGTGTGGTGCGCGATATCGGGATAGGTCTTTTGGGTGCCGAAATAGAGCACGTAAAGGCCCATCGAATATTGCGTGAGGCTGTCTGGACGCCGAATTCGCTGCCGTTTTAAATACGAGGGCAGCAGGGCTTTGTAGGCATGCGGCGCATCACCATTGAATATGACATTATCGGCGGTCAGGTGTTCCCCAGACGCAAGCACGACCCCCGTGGCCACCCCGTTTTCGATGGTGATCTGGTCAACATCGGAGCCAGTTCGAATCGTGATCTGCTCTTCTTCCATCAGCTTTGTGAGCGCATCTACCAGTGCTCCGGTACCCCCCATACAGAAGTGGATACCCCATTGACGCTCAAGATAGTGAATGAGGGTGTAGATCGATGTTGTGGTGTAAGGGTTGCCACCGACCAACAATGGATGAACTGAAAAAACTTTGCGGAGATGTTCATCTTTAATAAAGTGCGAGACCAAGCCAAACACAGTACGATAGCTGTGCAGGCGGAGCAGGGCCGGGACTTGCTTTAACATTGTCGAAAATTGGGTGAAAGGTTGGCTGGAAAGCTGCTCAAAGCCAACCGCGAAAATCTTTTTTGAGAGCGCGAGTAGCTTTTGGTAACCCGCAACATCGGCTTCGTTAAATCGTGCGATTTCTTGCAGGGTGTGGTCAATATCACCGCGGTACGTAAAGGTGCTGCCATCGCTGAAATAAAACTCGTACCAAGTGTCGAGTGGCACCAGGGTGGCGTAGTCGTGCAACGATTTCTGGAACAGTTCAAACAGCTCCTCGAACATAAAAGGAGCGGTAATTACTGTGGGGCCCGCATCGTGCTTGAAGCCATCGCGCTCGAACACTTGGGCTCTGCCACCGAGCGACTCCAGCCGTTCCAAGAGTGTGACCTCGTGTCCCAGTGCTCTGCATCGTAAGGCCGTTGCTATACCGCCAAAACCCGCACCTACCACGATGGTTTGCGTCACACTGTTACTCCTAAGGTTGGAAGGTGAGCTGCTTTGCTCTGGTCAGCTGATAGGCAAGCCATTGTTGCAAGTCGCAAATGACTCGCTGAACTGCAGGTGCGAGGTGGCTGAGCTCAGCGCTTGCCTCATTATAATGGAAACTGAGGCGGTTCGAAGTGCTCTGAAACGCGGAAGATTGTTTAATAAGGTGCCACCACTCTCGAGTTTCAACCGTATCCGCTATTAACTCGCCTGAACGGATTTTATCTGCCCACAGCTCAAAGCGCGCCTTCTGTGGTATCGATAAATCTTCTTTAAAGCAGGCGATCACTGCATTGGGGCGGCAATTGGCTAAATCAGAGCAGGGGCTTTGGGCGCCGTCGGTGCCATTAAAATTGTTGAGGTCATTGATAATCTGGAAGCAAATTGCGGCATGTTCAAAGTAGGTTTGCGCGCGCGACGTATCAATCTGGAAGCCAGCGATGATACTTGCTCCAAGCACGGGTAAGCTGAGCAATGGTGCGGTTTTAGCCACGGCTAGTTGGTGATAAGTTTCCCAGTCTGGATAGCCCGCTGTGCTGAATTCCCCCGCTTGCCCTCCCACCAGTGTGGCGATGGCAGTTGAAATCAGTGGAACGCTGCGCAGGCCCGCTCGAGCGCCAAACTCGTACGCTTTGGCTAGATAGTAGTCGCCCAGACAAATTGCGACGGCTTCTCCGTATTGTCGGTAAACGGTTTTTTGGCCACGACGGTGGGTGTCTCGATCACACAGGTCGTCGTGAACCAGCGATGCATTGTGCAAAAGTTCGACTGTGATAGCCCACTGCTCGGCAGCATCTTGGGCTACTCCAAACTCTTCGCAAGCCTCGAGTGCGAGACATCCCCGTAACAACTTCCCCGAGGCGTTAAAGTGGGTCGCGGAGGCCTCTCGCAGGCTCGCGGGTGCGTCTTGGCTGACGCCGTTGAGTAAGTGCGCAATCAGTGCCCGAGGTTTGGTCTCGCCCTGTTCGCGACGCGCCTGTTCGCTGTGTATCGCTGTGGTCATAATCCAACCTTAGTTTATAGTTGTTTGGCGTTGGTATTGAGCAGTATGCACATCTTACCGCGATAGGGTCAGTTTACCGAAAAAAAAGTAGCACCGGTATCTTGACGCTCACTTTACTGGTGGATGCAACAAAAACGTTTTTTTATCATGCGCTTATTGATACAGTGTACGGGGGTGGATAATTTTGTAAAAAAAGTGATCCGTTTCCATTCACGACACGCGTATAGTGTGGTGATGTCGCACAGGCTTACTGCGGGCGGCAACACAGTGGTATTTTATCTCGAGATAAGAACAATAGGAGAAAGACAATGTTAGGTACTAACATCAATGTGTGGCAGAAAGCAGGCATCGTGGGCCTGTTTACACTTGGTTCAAGCGCAGTATTCGCGAATACTATGCTTCAGTCAGGTGATTTCGTAGGGTACTCTTTCTGGTTGATTTCAATGGCGCTAGCAGCGTCCACGATCTTCTTCCTGATGGAAGCTCTGCGAATGGGCGGCAAGTGGGCAACCAGCCTTACGGTATCGGCACTTGTTACATTCATAGCGGCATTCCATTACATGTACATGCGCGAAGTCTGGGTCACAACTGGCACGTCGCCAACCGACTTCCGCTACATCGACTGGTTACTGACCGTTCCATTACTCATGATCGAGTTCTATCTGATTCTAGCAGCGATTGCGAAGGTATCAGGCGGAATTTTCTGGCGTCTGTTAATCGGCACCTTGGTCATGTTGATCCCCGGATACATGGGAGAAGCAGGTTATCTCAATGTCACCGTCGGTTTCGTAATCGGTATGTTGGGATGGTTCTACATTCTGTACGAAATCTTTGCTGGTGAAGCGAGCAAAGTTGCTGCATCACAGGCAACCCCAGCGGTGCAGAAGTCATACAACTTGATGAAGTGGACGGTCACTATTGGTTGGGCGATTTACCCAATCGGTTACTTCTTCGGTTACTTGGCGGGCGGCACTGACGAAGGTACACTGAACATCGTGTACAACTTGGCAGACGTGTTGAATAAGATCGCCTTTGGTCTGTTCATCTGGTATGCAGCAAACGAAGATACTTCAGCTAAGGCATAAGCATAAGTTCGAAGCTGAAGCGAGAAAGCCGCCTTTGGGCGGCTTTTTTTATTGCTTGTGATTGCAGAACTGGGTCGATGAGCCGCTTTAGCAAGAGGTGATGGTCGCTCGTTAATCCCGGCCCGATAAAAAGTATTTCCAAGAAATCGCATAAAAAGCTCAGTTTTGACAAGAAAACCACTCACGGAATTGGAAATTCCTGTAAACTCACGCGCAAAATTTAGGTTGTATATCTTTAACACCACTAACTCAACGAGTAGAGCAATGACAGATCTATCTTTGTATCGAAATATCGGAATTTTTGCGCACGTAGATGCAGGTAAAACGACAACTACAGAGCGTATTTTGAAGTTGACCGGAAAAATCCACAGGACCGGCGAAGTGCATGACGGTGCCGCTACTACGGATTTTATGGAGCAAGAACAAGAGCGCGGTATTACCATTCAATCGGCGGCCACGACCTGTTTCTGGAATGACCATCGAATGAATATTATCGACACTCCCGGACACGTGGACTTTACTGTGGAAGTCTATCGTTCATTGAAAGTGCTCGATGGTGGTGTTGGTGTCTTTTGTGGATCGGGTGGCGTAGAGCCTCAATCTGAGACCAATTGGCGCTATGCGAACGACTCACGTGTCGCTCGTTTAATTTTCGTGAACAAACTTGATCGCATGGGCGCCGATTTTTATCGGGTCGTCGACCAAGTACGCGACGTCTTAGATGCGCAGCCGCTTGTCATGACATTACCAATCGGTACCGAAGAAAATTTTATTGGTGTAGTCGATGTTCTTACCAAGCGGGCTTACATTTGGGATGATACCGGCTTGCCAGAGAACTTTGAAATTACCGATGTCCCTGCAGATATGGTCGACGATGTCGATGCCTATCACGAGCAGCTTATCGAGACTGCGGTAGAGCAAGACGATGATTTGATGATGGCCTACATGGAGGGCGAGACCCCTTCGATCGAAGATATCAAGCGATGTGTTCGCAACGGAACGCGCAAACTTGATTTCTTTCCAACCTACTGCGGATCTGCCTTTAAGAACAAAGGTATTCAGTTGGTGTTAGACGCAGTCGTTGATTACTTGCCAAGTCCCACAGAAGTCGATCCTCAGCCTCTGACGGATGAAGAAGGAAACCCGACCGGTGCCTTTGCGACAGTATCTGTCGACGAGCCTTTCCGCGCGCTGGCGTTTAAGATTATGGACGACCGTTTCGGAGCGCTGACTTTCGTTCGGGTATACTCAGGTAAAATGAAAAAGGGCGATTCGATCATGAACGCCGCCACAGGTAAGACTGAGCGCGTTGGTCGTATGGTGGAAATGCACGCTAATGAGCGCAATGAAATTGACAGCGTTCAAGCGGGTGATATTTTTGCCTGTATTGGCATGAAGTCGGTCCAGACCGGTCACACGCTGTGTGATCCGAATCATCATTGTACGCTGGAAGCAATGGTATTCCCCGAACCGGTTATTTCGATCGCTGTAGCGCCGAAAGATAAGGGTGGTTCAGAGAAAATGGGTATCGCAATCGGTAAAATGATCGCTGAAGATCCGTCTTTCCGAGTAGAGACTGACGAAGACTCGGGCGAAACGATCTTGAAAGGTATGGGTGAGCTTCACTTAGACATCAAGATCGATATTCTCAAGCGGACCTATGGTGTCGAGCTCGAAGTGGGTCAGCCTCAGGTCGCGTATCGCGAGACCATTACGCAAGCGGTCGATGACAGTTACACCCATAAGAAGCAGTCTGGTGGATCGGGTCAGTACGGTAAGATCGACTACAAGATTCGCCCCGGCGAGGTTGGTTCAGGCTTTACCTTTAAGTCGAGTGTTGTGGGCGGTAACGTACCAAAAGAGTTTTTCCCTGCGATCGAAAAAGGTTTTGCAGGCATGATGGAGATGGGCCCTCTGGCTGGATTCCCAGTGTTAGATGTTGAGGTCGAGCTCTGTGATGGCGGCTACCACGCCGTTGACTCGTCTGCTATCGCATTTGAGCTCGCAGCTCGCGGTGCGTATCGCCAGTCGATGTCTAAAGCAGGCCCGCAACTGATTGAACCCATTATGAAAGTAGATGTGTTTACACCGGAAGATCACGTCGGTGACGTTATTGGTGACTTGAACCGTCGTCGCGGCATGATCAAAGATCAAATGCCAAGCTCGACGGGCGTTCGTGTGAAAGCGGATATCCCTTTATCCGAGATGTTTGGTTACATCGGTCACCTACGAACCATGACCTCGGGCCGTGGCCAGTTCTCGATGGAATTCTCACACTATAATCCTTGCCCTGCCGTGGTGTCCGCTAAGGTAATTGAAGAAGCGAAAGCACGCAAGGCTGCGAAAAGTAAGTGAGCCTTTGGGGCTTGTAAAGACCGAGCTTATGAATTGACCCCCGATAGTTACACAAACCAACATCGGGGTTTGTTCTTTATACTGGTTTTTTTGCCTTCGATTTTGTCATGCGCCCGGCAGGTTCTTGAGAGGGCCTGATCTTGAGTCATTACCGCTCTGGGGCCTGAGCACCAATTAACTAGAGCAGGGTAGACCCGACTAACTCGCTGCTCGGTGTTTTAAAATCCCAAGTCTTCTTGGGTCACTTGCACATTGATTTCTTCGTCATCAACTTGCGCATTGATAAGGATCGGTTGGCAGCAAACAGAGCAATCTTCGGTGTAGGTTTGAGACTCCGAGGGATCGATGAGTAAGGTGATTTCCTCCCAACAGTAAGGACAGGTAACAACTTCTTCGTATAAGAGTGACATGGCTTAATCCTTTGTAATCATGGCGTCGGGGAGCGATTTAGGTTGGCTATTATGACAGAGACGCCTCGGTTTGATCGAATGTGATAACATTCCGCGCGTCTTTAACTATCCCATAACCTACAGAATATTGGATCCTCTATGTCAGAGTCGCTCGATGTCATCACACAGCTCAACCAAGACGTACCGCAGTTCATCAAATTACTTGGGGGAAGGGTGGTCGCCGTTGACCACGACAACCTCGTCTGCACTTTCGAATTTAATATCGGTCGGGAATACTGCCACTCAATAGATATCGTTCAGGGAGGCTTTGTGACAGCCATGTTGGATGCAGCGATGTCGCACGCCATTTTTGCGGTGGATCAAACGGTGGTTGGCGTATCTTCACTTGAGATTAAAACCAGTTTTCTCGAGGCTACTCGAGCAGGCGCGCTGACGGTGAAGGGAAAAGTGATTAAATCGAGTTACAAAATAGCTTTTTTCGAAGGCCACATTACCAACAGCGAGGGCCTGTTAACAGCGACCGCCAGCTCGGTTGCTAAATTGGTCCGCAATAGTCAATAAGACCGAATCCGCGGTGCTGATGTCACTGCTCGCAGTCGGGTCACAAGGTCGATTGTGGACAATGGTCTCAGCGCTGCGCCCAATTGTATTAGCCTGTTGCAAAGCGGAATGGACGCGCGCCTGTCTTCACTCGCCTGCGTTCAGTACAAGGCAACCGGGTTGATCATGGCTTGGACGGTGCCTTGTATTCGAGGCTGACCCAGCACAAACATGAACTCGTTGACGCCATCACGCACCAGAGCGCCGGTATTCATCGTTTCTAAAATGTAGATACCGTGATCTTTCAGGAGCGTCACGTGTCCATAAAAGACTTTATCGCCGGGCTTGGGCGGAATGGCCTCAAGACCCCAAGTGTCGGCGCCGACAGCCATGGGCTTGAGCGACGCCATATAGACTGCACCTTCGTTGGTGAGCCCCGGTTGTGTCGAACCCCACGCCATCGGATCATTGGTGAGCATGCCGTCAGTCCAGCCGGTGTGGAACAACACGATGTCCCCCTCGTTAACAGTCACGTTTTGGTTGGCCATTGCCGCCTTAATCTCGAGCTCGCCAAAATGAGCCCCTGCAGCCATGGTATCAGTACCAAAATGTTTGGCCATGTCGACAATTACAGCCCGAGCCACAAGCGGCGGAACAGCATGGGTCCCGAGTTTGGTAAGCCCACTAAGTGCAGAGATTTCTTTCTCGTCTAAACAATTGTAGTAGTAGCCGTCTTCACCCATATGGCCCAGCCCATCTAACTGTGAGCCAATACCAATCCAAGTTTGCAGCAGATCGTCGTTGTAGTTCCCTTGGTACCCGAATTCGGCCAGTTTCTGTCCGCCTTGCTGGTTGGGTTGTACTACCTGCAAGCTGAGCGAGCGGAATTGAACAATAGTGAATCGATTGTTTCAGACCCCGTCAAGGATCAACCCCTATTAGATAGTAACAATCAAGAACTGGAATCCAAAGTGGATCGCCTAGAAAATTTAATTCTAGAACTAGCGGAGAATATTCAAAAT
>OBNU01000104.1_pt1 | contig 11070 bp, 10 predicted proteins | sample 1494211 | NCBI WGS metagenome assembly OBNU01 (sample SAMEA3275559, study PRJEB22092) | marine metagenome | biome: ENVO:01000252 "freshwater lake biome"; feature: ENVO:00002042 "surface water"; material: ENVO:00000021 "freshwater lake" | collected 2014-06-21T10:00:00+00 | depth 2 m | reverse complement strand
GCTGCGGTTGAACTAGCTGCGGCCCCATCAGTACTAAAATTCTTGATCGTGATCTCGATGATCTGGTTTGCATTACCACCGACTGCAAAATCGAGCGCACCGAGGCTTCCAGCGGATCCATCCAGAACGTTCTCACCATTCCACTGTGTGTTGTCTGCGATACGGTTTATTTCGGTTCGGAGGAGGCCAAACTCTGCATTGAGTGCTGTCCGATCGTCAGAAGTGTTTGTGTCTGACGCGGCTTGTACCGCTAGTTGCCGCATCCTTTGCAGCATGGACGTGACCTCGGTCAACGCACCATCTGCTGTCTGTATCAACGAAATTGCGTCATTCGCATTTCGCACAGCTTGACCCAACCCTTCGATTTGCGCCGTCATGCGCGACGCGATAGCTAACCCTGCTGCGTCATCACTAGCACTGTTAATTCGCTTCCCTGTTGATAACTGCTCCATCGCAGTCGACATAGCTCGCTCATTCTTGGTAATGGCATTCTGCGTCAAGGTGGCGCTAACATTCGTATTAATTACTGACATACTCTTCTCCTAGTCGTTCATGGGGCAGTAATGTCTGTCGCCCACTTGATTTGATTGCATTTGTACCCGTGAGTGAATGTTTCTATTTTCCACCCATACCCTTGTATCGAGTGCATGAGCAAAAACTTTAGCGTTAGGTTGTTTTTTATTGTGATCGGAGGCATAAACGCTTGATTTTTAAAGCTGGAGCGTTTGATGTACCATGTGGCACCAGCAACCTGAGGACACACCTGTGAAAAACGATTGCCCAACGTGTCGGATTATTCGCAACTTCTTATTCTTAGCTGCCCCAATGATCCTCATCCTCGCTATTAATAACAACCGGCCCGAAGCAGAGGCATTTGCTTTGACGATACCCCTGGGCGTAGACCTAATAGATGTGGTCTCTTATGGATCGCTGCTGCTCTTGTGCGTCGTAGTCGCATATCGGTATTACCAGGAGTTTTACAAGCCAAAGCAAGACGAGAAAAAAAGACGAGCACTTGCAGATGATGCTCAGAGAGCCGACGATGACGGAACGCAATGACGCGCCAAACTGCTGGCAGTGTCAATTTTTTCAGATCACGCACGTCGCCGCCTTTCCCTACGCGTGCCGTGCTATCGGGTTTAAATCAAAACAGCTGCCCTGCTTAGACGTTTTGCGCGTAGATGGCCGCGCATGCCGTCAGTTCATCCGTAAGCAATCGCCGCGCTAGTCCCCATCGCGCACCAAGAAAAAGGGTTGCTCTAATTCTCGGTCGTGGCGACAAAACGCGCGACCCTGATAGCTGTAAACCGCGCAACGGAATCTGTCCTGATGCCACCCTTTAGACACCGTCCAAAAGTTGGTCACCTCCATGTCGGGAAATACGAAGGGATTTGCCGCAGGATTGATGCACTGCTTGACTAAGAGCGATTGCATTTCTTGGTAGTTCGGCAGTCGCCATGCCTCACCGCTCTTATCCGCCACCTCGGCAGCGTATGCGACAGCATCGTCCCAACTCATCTTCAAACTGTCGCCCGTGCAGCGATAATTGCGAAAGACCTGACCGGCCGCGCAGCGAGTGGCAAAAAGTTTGCTGTCTTTGTTTTGAGCATAGCCGCTGTCGAACAGCTCGAAACCGTGAGGCTCTAGCCGAGTCTCAATCGCCTCACTACAGTCGGGAAGGTCTCGTTGACTGCCGCAGCCAGCGAGGAGAAAAGAGGCAATACTGAGTGCGAACAAGGATTTTGTCATGGTCTTCCCCGAAAAGTACGATAGTACCTCAAATATGAACGATTTCATCCGATAGATACACCATGATTTAGAATATCGGTTACAATCGGCAAGTCTTAAATCCAGGTTAGGAGTACAAAATGGATATCGCAACGATTATTGGTCTTGTTGGTGCGTTTGGCATCATTTATATGGCTATTTCCGCGAATGCTGCGGCCTTCGTCGACACCGCATCGCTCTTAATCGTGGTCGCAGGGTCTATTGCCGTGGTGCTAGCACGCTGCACACTCGGCGAGTTCTTGGGCGCGATTGGGGTGTTAGGCAAAGCGTTCTCTCGAAAAATTGAGAATCCGTTTGAGTTGATCAACCAACTGGTCGAACTTGCCACTATCGCTCGAAAAGATGGCATGATTGCCCTTGAAGGACAAGACATCAAAAATGCCTATATGGCAAAAGCGGTTGCTATGCTGGTAGATGGCACGGATCCCGACATCATCAAGTCATCGCTGGAACGCGACACGGCCATGATGAAGCAACGCCATGCCATGGGCGCGGGTGTGTTCTCTGCCTGGGGTGAAATAGCACCCGCCATGGGAATGGTGGGCACATTGGCTGGATTAGTGATCATGCTAGGTAATATGTCAGACCCCAAGGCGATTGGTCCTGCAATGGCCATCGCGCTTCTCACCACAATGTATGGTGCGATTCTGGCAAACGTCATCTGTTTGCCGATGGCACAAAAACTGACCAATGCCTCTGCCCTTGAGGCGGCCAACAACGAGCTGATTCTAGAAGGCGTTCTGTTCATGCAATCTGGCGGCAACCCCCGAGTGATGGGGGATATGCTAGCGTCATTTGTGGCCCCCAAAATGCGGTCCAAGATCGCCGCGCAATAACGCTCCGAGATCGGATAGAACCCCATGGCGGACGCAGAAAGCGAAGCAATAAAGCCCGAGGACGAGCAGGGATCCGTGCGCGAAGAGGAGGACTTTCTTGACCTTCCAATAGTGCCCAAAGAACCTCCGGAGCCCGAGCCAGAAGAGTGCCCCCCCTGTAAAGGTGGAGCGCCGGCGTGGATGGCCACATTCGCAGATATGGCAACCCTGTTAATGGCATTCTTTGTTCTCCTCCTGTCCTTCGCCGAAACCGAAGTGCCAAAATTTAAGCAGATCTCCGGTTCTTTAAAGGCCGCTTTCGGCATTGAAAAAATCGTCCCAAAGATCACCGTACCCATGGCGCGAAGCTTATTGGTCGAGGAATTCACTCCTGCCGTTGCGGAGCGAACCGTCATCGATAGAAAAGAACAACAGTCCGACGAGACACGGCTAGAAAGCATTGTCAAAAAGACCGAAGACGGCGAGTACGACGAAGAAACACAGCTTAAATTCCAACAAGTTCAAGATGTGCTTCGAGAAGAGATCAATAGAGGCATGGCCGAGGTCAAGATTGAGAACGGCGAAATCTTAGTGAACCTTGCAGACCCCTCCTCTGCAGGAGGCAAGCCTGATGATAGTGGCTCACAGAAAGGCGGTCCGATACCGCAAGAAGTCGTAGAGATGACCGCTAAGATCGCTAAAGTCCAGGCGGAAATAAAAGAAGAGATATCAGTCAATTTAGTGGATCGTGCCAGTGGTCAACGCGTCGGTGGCACATCCGACATCACGACGAGTAATAGCAGCGAGGCGAACGCCAACTCAAAGTACCAGCAGTTGCGGGCAGATCTTGCTGACGAAATTGCGTCAGGACTGGCTGAAATTGAGAAGCAAGGCGATAAAATTATCGTCCGTTTGGCTAATCAAGGTTCGTTTGATTCTGGCTCCGCTACGCTCAAGAACAGCTTTGGAGGAACACTATCAAAGCTGGGTAGTACTTTATCGCGATACTCGGGGTCGGTGTTAATAGAAGGGCATACGGATAACGTCCCTGTCGGTTTTAGCGAACGGTTTAAGTCAAACTGGGATTTATCGGCCAGCCGAGCTGCTGCAGTCGCCGATTACCTCCTGACTTCAACACCACTGCAAGGTGGCAGCGTTATGATTAAAGGCTATGCTGATTCGAAGCCTCTTGATACCAATGATTCACCGGTGGGGCGGGCTAATAATCGGCGCATTGAAGTCATCGTGGACGATACTTAGAGATGGGGGAGTCGGGTGGAAACTGACGATAAGCCGATCGACGAAACCGGCATCGAAGAGGCGCCTCCAGCGAGGCCTATTGCCTCGGTTCCGCGAGAACCTGAGCCAGACGCGCCTGAACCCGATTGCCCCGAGTGCAAGGGTGGCGCCCCTGCTTGGATGGCCACTTTCGCGGACATGGCGACCCTGTTGATGGCATTTTTCGTGTTAATCCTTTCCTTTGCCGAAATGAATGTGCCGAAATTCAAGGACGTGAGCGGGTCGATGAACGACTCATTCGGGGTGCAAAGAAAAGTCCCCGTGGTGGAACCGCCCTTATCCGACAGTGTCATTGCTAAGCAGTTTTCTCAAGCCAAAGTCGACACAACCGCGTTGAGTGTTATTCAGGAGCAGACGACCGACGAGCCTCAGCCCGAGGATGCAGACCTCAGAACAACGACCAAACCATCGGATGCAACTCTGGGGTCTGATATTGAGAAAGTGCGTGCCGCGTTGAGTGAAGAAATAGCGCGAGGGCTGGTGGAAGTCGTGCAGGAGAACGAGAAGATCAGCGTCATAACAAAAGCGGCGAGTAATGAGGGGCTTGAAAGTGGCGAGGAATCTACTCAGCGGGGGCGTCAACTTGATCAAGACACCATCTCGTTGTTTGCCAAGGTTGCCGATGCTCAGACCCAGGTCGTGTCAGAAATTGAAATACGCGACTCGTCTCCATCAGATAGCGCGGAGAGCGCGCAGTCTCAGGCCAACGCGCCCGCGCCCCCTGAAGACGACATTGGGGATAGTGACTTAGAGCAAATTCGCCAAAATTTAGCGCCTGAAATCAGCCGCTCGCTCGTCAATGTCGAGATGGACCAGGATCAAATTAAGATCACCTTGGCAGATCAGGGCGCCTTCGTTAGCGGTAGCGCTGATTTGCGCCCAGAGTTCTTGCAGTTATTAAATCGCGTCGGGGATTCGATATCGGATACAGACGGCGTAGTCACCGTGTCTGGACACACCGATAGCATTCCAATGGCGTTCAGCATGCGTTTCAAGTCTAATTGGGATTTATCGGCCGCTCGTTCCGCGTCCGTCGCTGATTATCTGATCACACAAGGATATCTTGGCGACACTGAAGTCTCTGTTCAAGGGTATGCTGATACCGTACCTATAGCCACAAACGATACGGCGGAGGGTCGCGCAAAAAATCGTCGCATCGAAATTATGATTGACAAAAAAGGTTAGTGACAATGAAAACAATGCTCACCATTGGATTGCTCTTGCTCGGATTGTTTCATAACGCACCAGCATTGGCCAACGACGACGAGGCAGGCGTTAAATTTATTGATTCAATCAAAGCTTTGGATGCGTTCGACGATGCTGTCGTAAAGGATGATGTTCTTATTCTGTGGCCCAACCCAACCACCCAGCAATTTTTAAACTTTGAAAGGATCGGTAAAGTACTCTGTGGTCAGCACCAAGTGAATGGATTTTTGGTGGTATGGCTGATGGACTCTTCACACTACCGAGCGAGTAAAGAGGTAAAAATGCTGGAGAGCCTCAATTGCCTTGCAGGAGAAAGCTAGTGGGGCTTGGGGCTCGAGTCGTCCTACAAATAGCGTCACTGATAGGCGCGAGTTTGGTATTGGTTGCCTGTGGTGGCGACGAGGGGGGAGCAAGCACTAATGCTCCTACTATGATTCCCAACCCGAATGCGCTGGTAGCAGCGACTCCGGGCGAGCTCGCTGTGACTATTAGCGGAGCCAATCGCCACTTCTCTGATGAAACCTATGTTTTAGCTGTTGGGCTAACGGGTTCTTTAGCGACGAGCGCCACTCTCTCACTGGAAGATTCCCCCTCATTTTTAGAGCTAAATACCCAAGACAAAGTGATCAGCGCTCAGTATTCTGTTGCCGGTGAGCATACCGTAACCGTGTCGGCTAAGTCAGGGAATAAAGTCGCGTCGGCAAGCTTCGAGTTGATCATCGATGCAAGCTTAAACGCGCGCTATCAGGGTATCACTAGCTCTGAAGAGACCTCGTATACGGCATTAATAACGCGGTCGCGCAAGATTTTTTGGGAGGCAGCGCCCGCCGGAGACGTCAATCCAACGCTGCATTGCTGGGGTAATTTTGAGACCGATACCACTTCGGCCACTGGCACTGGTCACTGTAAGCGGCTCGTCAGTGACGGTGTTGCTGTAGTCAGAGCAAACTTCAATTTGAATCTCAATGAAGACGAAGTTATGATTGAAGTCGATTATCAGGATTCTTCTGGGAGCTTGCTGTTCTCTGAAACCGTAAATGCTATGACAAGACTTGATCGTGAATACTTAGACGAAAGTGTAGATATCACCGGTATCTATGTTTCTACACAGCTAGCTTCTCTGAGGTGGATTCAAGTCGACACTGACAATGTCCTTCGCGATGTCGGTGCGAGCGGTTTCGAGCGCGTTCGCTGCCAGGTGGATGCCGTCGTTTCCAATATCGATGTGACAGATGTTACAGTTCGGTATGATGGATCGATCAAAGAACTGAGTGGCGCCTGGGATCGTTGTGATTTAACAGATCAAGCAGGTCTCAGAATTTTGGTGGGAGATGCCACGGGTCTCAATGAAGGCGCGATTCGCTTTTATGAATCTGGGCCAGATCTCTACTTCAGTGCTCACCTAGCAAGGGAAATCCCAACCTATCAAGATCCTGTCAGTAAAATGAATTATGTAAGAGTCTGCTCGGCCGGAAATGCGACGCCAATCGCCGCCGAGTACAATGTCAACGACGATGTGTGCTTACAGTTTTAACAGCGACGTCATTGTTTACGAGATATACCGAAAGCCGAAAAAATGTTGTCTCTCGGCACGTTGAATTTGCAGAAGGTAGGAGCTTAAAATGATGAGTTTACTTCGAAAGAAAAACTTAGCGGAGCAGGTAACGGCGAAATTTGACCTGATCGACCCCAGCAATGAACTCGACCTTAAAGCGGTGGGGCTGGCCATTTTTGATGTACCCGACGATATGGAATCTTCTAAATCGAACCAGTATTCAAGCATGCTAGAAGAGATCATCTGTTCGCTGTGCTCTCGCGATCGAGACGGCAATCCGAATCAACAGCGGGTCGACAAGCTGAAACTTTGCGTGTCACTTGCGGCGGAAGAAAAGCCGGGCTCTAACCGAGGTGAGCTCATTGAAAAAATGATGCGAGCTGCGTTAGGTGAAGATGCGACAGTCGCACCGAACAAGGCTTCGGCAGAAGCCTTGCAAAGCAATAACGTCACATCTAAAAAGAGCAGCAAATACGAGCTGTTTAGCGTCCAACACGCACAAGCAGTGATTGAAAAGCTAGAGGAGTCCAAACAAACATTCGTTGACAGCTACGCCACAAATATTGTGCCGGAAGATTCCGAGTTGCCTTACAAAAGCGAGGGTTCCGACTTAATTCTACAAGGATTAAACAAGCTCGGTCGCGACTGTGTCGACTTATTTAGCAAAGCTTATGCTGGCGAGCTACGCAGTGCAACTCAGTACCTTAAGTCTTGTGAGAGTTTGCAAGAAGCAACGAACAGTCAGAGTGACATCGATTTATGCTTGCGTTATGCGAGATCCATTATCGACGGGAACCCCCTGAACGTTGACCTAAGTAAAACTCAAAATGCATGGCTTGGCGAAATTGCCAATGGCTTGGAACAAATCAAGGACCAGATAATAAAGAACAACAAAGCATTTGACCTTAAGCTTAATAAGGCAATGTCTAAGAAACAAACAGAACATGACCTCGCTGTTTCAGAACTCAAAGTCCTGCAGGATCAGACAATAGAGCCCCCTGCAGAAGTGCTTGCACGTTTAACCGGGCAAAATGAAACTGTCGAAAAGTCCGAGAATCCGCTGAATTTCGGAGACGACCAATACGAACAGTCGCTCGATTTCTATTTAGAGTGGATGCAGAATCAAAGGGCTTTAATTAAAGGTAAAAATCAGAAGATTAGAGAACTTGAAGCCGAATTGATCGAGATTGAGGAAAACTTAAGACAGGTGCACGCCGAAGAAGTCGGTAAGCTGACGGCTGAGGCGCAGGAAAAACAAAACACAATTGCGAGCACCATTGATATTTTAGTCAAGGACAAAGCAGACCTAGACGCCCTGTTGGAAACGATTAAAATTGATGCCAAGCATCACTTTACTGAAATACAGACCTCAATTAATAACCGGAAACTCTTCTCTGCACAGTTCGAGAATTCACTTGCAAGCGCTTCGATACAGTTGGGGCGAATTCTAGACAATGGTTCTAATTTGCTTTTCCTCTCGACCATTACTGGTAGCGAAACGGAAGCTTAAATGATCAGATTACGCAAGCCTGTCGCAGCCTGTATTTTAATATGCTTGTTACAAGGATGCAGCAAGGAGGACGCGATAACAGACGAGGACCGAGACGCGTGCTTTGATCGCTACATGGCTGAGTTTAAGGGGCAGTATCCCGACAGTACACTGGAGAAGACGGCTGCTCTCAAGTGTTATTCTAATTAGAGTTTTTACTGAGTCAGGGTCTCTGAGTTAGGGTCAGGGGCAGAAATGCGTTCCCAGACATAGCGCCTGAGCAAAAAGACGCGCCTGTTTTTTTGTCTGGTCGGAACGGTCAACCCGCCGTCAAGGAGATGCCGGTAATTTTGGCTCTAAGGTGCTGCCGCTGTGGAAATTAGGAAGGGACAGTCCGTTTCAAATTTTGGGTTTAGGCACCGGTCTACCGCGGCCTCGGCAATGACTATCTCGGCAGGCTCTAACAGCATTCGCGCTAAGTCTCTCAATTCCTCGGCTTGCACCTGCCCGCTATCGAGCGCTAATACCGCCCAAACATAGGCGTTAAAAGCATCTTCGTCATCAAGTGCCAACAGTGAATAGGACAGCATATATTGCGCGTCTGCATAGCCACGTTGGGCCGACAATTCAAAATAATGGCGCGCTGTTTCCTCATCAGGAAGTTGCCCCAGGCCTCGATAGTAACTCAAACCTATCATGTAAATGCTCGCAGCGAAATCTTGCTCCGCAGCCCGTTTAAACCACATTAACGCCCTGGCCCAGCTTACCTCAGTACCACGACCCTCTGCGTACATGATCCCGAGATTGTGCTGCGCCTCGGCGAGTCCACCCTCGGCCGCTTCGGCGTACCACTCCATCGCTCTGGTGTAGCTTTGCCCAAGACCTAATCCGTTCTCATACAGATATCCGATATTCGATTTCGCCTGCAGGTTACCGTCCTGAGCCATATCGATCCAAGCGCGATACGCAGTCGCATAATGCCCCCGCTGCATTGCCGCCAAACCGGCGTTGAAAGTGCTCGACGCATCCTCGGCGCGGATTGTTTGTGAACCCAAGGTTACGATAAGCAGACAGGCTATTGTGAGTCGCTTAATTCCTCTCATCTGCTTTCATCTCCTCTTGTAAGGTCAGCACCGCACCTAGAATATCGCCCTCACTCATACTACCCAATAATTTATTATCACTACTGACTACTGGGATGGCTTCCCCAACGAACCTACGTGCCACTTCCATCGCCTGCTTTAAGCTCTGATCAACAACAAGAACCGACGGGTTTGTATCAATGACTTCGCGCGCCGTTAACCCCGAAGATCGAAGCGCATTGGTTAAGGTTACCACACCCAGCAAGGAATTATGCTCATCCACAATATAGGCTTCGGTATTATTCGAGTCACACAGGCTGGTCACAATGTCCTCACAACGATCCGCCGGCGATAGCCCCTTGACTGGACTAATGGCAAGATCTGCTACTTTGACTTTTCCGAGGATTAGATTTTCACGCCCATGGCGTAAATCAAAACCCCTGAGCAAAAGCTGTCTGTCAAAGTAAGAGTAGCAGTAGGTCCTAGTCGATATCAGAGAACAGATAGCAACCGAAAAAATCGCAGCGACCGCATATTGATACGATTGGGTTAACTCAAACACGATCACCACAATGGCGATTGGGGCACCGACCACACTGCTCGCGACACATGCCATTCCCACAGTCGTCATTAGTGGCACCACACTCACCGGGTATCCGAGCATGACTGCAATGACCCCGACCACCGTACCGCTGCAAGCGCCAAGGAAAATCGCTGGCGAAAAAACGCCCCCAAACAACCCCATTCCTAAGCAGAGGATGGACGCCACAAATTTAGCGCCAAGAATGATCAAAAGGTAGGTGAGCTCGAAGTGATTCGAGAAGAAAAGATTCACTGTGGCGGTGCCTAAACCAAACACCTCAGGCACTATCGTTCCGATGACTGCCATCATCGATGCTGCCAAAAAAATCGTCAGAGGTTCATTGTTTTGCTTACCTGTCCAACTGACCAGTTTTAAAAGATTAGACATAAATAGAATGGCGATTGCCGCAGACAAGAATGCCATAGCCAAAAGAAGCGGTATCACCTCGTGCATTGAAAAATCCAGTGGCGCAATGTCGTAAGGTGCACCTCGCTTGAACAGCAGATTGGTTATGGCCGCAGCTGACACCGACGCCACTGCCAACGGCGCTAGAGCACGCACTGAAAAATGGCGCAGTATAGCTTCGCTGGCAAATATAACGCCTGCAATGGGCGCATTAAACCCGGCCGAAATTGCCGCAGCAACGCCTGCCGCCAAATAGACCTCTGGCTTGATTCGAGTTGGGATCATGGTTCGAATGAAGCTTGCTACCGACGCACCAAAATGCACTACTGGGCCATACTGCCCAACCGATGCACCGGCACTGGCTGAAGTGAAAGCAGCGAGAGTTGACAACATGCCAACCCTGGTCTGGAAAGGCTCTTTCGGCACCTGGGCCGAAAGAATAGTATCTGCAGGACCATGCCATCTTGCGATACCGTTGAGTCTTTTTAGCGCTAAGATGAAGCCCGCAGCGATAACCAATATCAGCCAGTGCACTGAAAAATTTTGCCACCAGTTTTGCTCGGGCGACACGGGTATTAACTCAAACAGAGTCTTCGCACCGATCACAAACCCGTTAGCGGCAAATGCACCGAGAACACCAATGACCATCCCAACTAAAATGATCAGCAGCAAGTCAAACCACAGCCGGTCCTGATCGCCCTTCGAATCTTGCATTGGAATCGATCCTGTTCAGTGAGGTGTTCCTAATTCTACCCAGACGCTCGAATTTGCGCTACCGCAAATAAACCCTCAGGGCTGATCTGCGGCAGCGAAGAAAAGCCCGAAGGCTTTCTATGACTTTACCGATC
>OBNU01000103.1_pt1 | contig 11320 bp, 13 predicted proteins | sample 1494211 | NCBI WGS metagenome assembly OBNU01 (sample SAMEA3275559, study PRJEB22092) | marine metagenome | biome: ENVO:01000252 "freshwater lake biome"; feature: ENVO:00002042 "surface water"; material: ENVO:00000021 "freshwater lake" | collected 2014-06-21T10:00:00+00 | depth 2 m | reverse complement strand
GGCGGCAGGGTCATCTTCCCGTAGTCGTATCAGGTGCGGAAATACCATTGCTGAGCTTGGGAGTCTTGACGAAAATGCCGCGGCATCAAATGTTTGCGCCGTAATCGGAAACGCCTGATCCTGAAGAAGATCATCTGCGAGCATAAACGCGTCGCCCGGGGAAATATAGATAGATCCAGCGATAGCGGAACCCAGTTCGGTGATGGGGATGGCAGTGCCTGACTGACGTGATGGATCTGCTGGCACCCAGCCTCGATTCACGAAAAATAACCCACCGGTTTCATCCTGAAAAACCTGAATGACATCGTTACCAAAGCGGCCGCGTTTTATTTGATTATCAAGTAAGAATTGCGGCGATAAAAAGGATCCCTCTAAGGTGATAGGCATACCATTGAGATCGCTATCGGAAAGCTTGCTCATTGCCTTTGCGCCGTTGAGTGGCAGGGCCTGCTGGCGGTCGATGGCCTGCTGCATCAAAACGCGCTTTTCCTCGGCTCGATCTAGCTGCCAGAAACCAAAACCGATCAGAATGGGCACCATCACAACCACAAATGCGGTCAGTCTCCATTCAAAATCAAACTTCAGACCCAGTTTCAAACGTCGAGCTCCCTTTCGCAGTCGCAAGCTTATCGATGCAGACTCCGTTATACTCTCGATCAAATTCAAGAGATCTAACGCTATGTTAAAAGTGATTATCGGCCTGCTAATGTTAGCGCTTATTGTCAGCCTTGGCAGTGGCTTCTACTACTTAATGACGGACCAAGGAGACAAGACAAAGCGTCGAACCTTCCACTCACTCGGTGCCCGCTTGACGCTCGCTGTGCTGCTCGCTTGTGTGATCACTTTTGGAGTGGCGACTGGCCAACTAGGCCACCAGAACCCTTGGGATGCTGGCCCCGCCAAGCAGGGCCAGGCAGACTAGGCTTAGATAATGTAAACGAATAAAAACAAGCCGACCCAAACAACGTCAACAAAGTGCCAATACCATGAAGACGCTTCGAAGCCAAAGTGGTCGTCGGCCGTAAAGTGACCGGCGCGAACGGAGCGCAACCATTGAATTCCTAACATCATGGTACCCATTGCGACGTGGAAGCCGTGGAACCCTGTCAACATAAAGAAGGTGGAGCCATAAACACCAGAGTTCAGCGTCAAACCGAAGTGTGCGTAAGCTTCGTAGTACTCCAAAATTTGAAGTGATATAAAAATAATGCCCAGTAAAACGGTAATCCCAAGCCAGGTGTTAAACCGTTTCCGATTGCCCGATAACAACCCTTCATGCGCAATATGCACAGTGCCACTTGAAGTCAACAAGATGATGGTGTTCCACAAGGGCAACCACAGGTACCATGCGCTCGCTTCAGAGAAAGCCATCGACTTGTGTGCACTCGTGAAAGTACCGTTGTTCGCCATGATCTGGTTACCAACACCGCCAATCGCCTCTTGTGGCGTCAGTACCATCGGCCAACTGAACTCAAACCCTTCCCATAAGAGATGGTTCCAAGCACCGCCTTCACCTTCGCCCGCGAGCCAGGGACCAGCCAAAGTGCGAACATAAAACAATGCGCCAAAAAAAGCGGCGAAGAACATAACCTCTGAAAAGATGAACCAGAACATGCCCATCACATAAGATTTTTTTAACTGCGCGCTGTTCAAGCCCGCAATGTTTTCTTTGATAGTGGTTCTGAACCAGCTGAACAGGGTTGCAGCAAAGATACACAAACCAACGTACATTATGGTGAAAGACGCTTCACCGTCGCCAAACGTCAACTGGTTCATCGCCGTAGCAGCGCCGAAGGTGCTTGTGATTAAGCCAATGGTCGCCAAAATCGCCATTGAACTTTTTTCGGGCACATAATACTTTTCGTGCGCTGTCGTTGTTGGTTCACTCATGCTGTTTCTCCCTGAAACTTTACGCGCCCACCCCCCCAAGGGTTGCGCACTATCTGGCTGCGACGCGTCCGGCCATAGCCTCTGTTATATCAAAAATAGTGTAAGACAAGGTGATTGTCTTGATATCTGCCGGCAAGTCTTGGTCGATAATAAACTGCAACGGCATTTCGGCTTGTGCATTGCCAGCCAAGGGCTGCTGATTAAAGCAGAAGCACTCGGTCTTATGAAAATAAGCGGCCGCGCGCGAAGGCGAAATACTGGGAATGGTTTGAGCCACCATGTCTCTTGGTAGCGGATTACGAGCATAGAACACGGTGTCATTAACCGCACCGGGATGAACGCTCATGGCAGTAACAGAAGGGCCAAACTCCCAAGGCATGCCCTCGTTATTGGTAGCCACAAACTGTATCGTGATATCGCGTGTCTCATCGACAACGATATCAACAGCCTGATATTGACTACCATCTGTCTTGCCATTGATCCCTAGCGCGTCACAAAGCACATCGTAAAGTGGCACCATAACAACGAAGACAAACGCAAACATACCAACAGACACCACCGCAAGTTTCACGGTGGTATCGATAACAGGATTTTTAGTAATGCGTAGCATACGGAACCCCTATGTCGTTAATTAGCGAATTGCAGGTGGTGTTTCAAACGTGTGGTAAGGCGCTGGTGTCGCGACCGTCCACTCTAAACCTTCTGCGCCATCCCATGTTTTCTCTTCGCTGACGCGCTTGCCTGCCGCGATGGTGGCAATCACGTTGTACAAGAACAGGATCTGAGACGCGCCATAAATAAAGGCACCGATACTCGACATCATGTTGAAATCAGCGAACTGCAACGCGTAGTCAGGAATTCGGCGAGGCATACCTGCTAATCCAACAAAATGCTGCGGGAAGAAGGTAATGTTGAAGCCAATAAATGAGATCCAGAAGTGCGTTTTAGCCATGGTTTCGTTGTACATACGACCACACCACTTGGGTAGCCAATAGTAAACGGCGGCTGTCATGCTGAATACCGCACCCGCAACCATGACGTAGTGGAAGTGAGCAACTACGAAGTAGCTGTCATGATACTGGAAGTCGGCAGGTGCAATTGAAAGCATCAGACCTGTGAAACCACCAATAGTAAATAGTACTAAGAAGCCTATACAGAAAAGCATCGGCGTTTCAAAGGTCATTGAGCCACGCCACATTGTGGTAATCCAGTTAAACACCTTAACGCCTGTAGGTACTGCAATGAGCATCGTCGCGTACATGAAGAACAGCTCACCAGCGATTGGCATACCCACTGTGTACATGTGGTGCGCCCACACGATGAATGACAAAAACGCGATAGCTGCCGTTGCGTACACCATCGACGCATAACCGAACAAAGGCTTACGAGAGAATGCCGGAATAATCTGAGACACCACACCAAACGCGGGTAGGATGATGATGTAGACTTCTGGGTGTCCAAAGAACCAGAAAATATGCTGGAACAATACTGGATCACCGCCACCCGCAGCCGAGAAGAAGCTGGTGCCGAAGTGGATGTCCATCAACATCATGGTGACTGCACCCGCCAAGACAGGCATCACAGCAACAAGCAAAAATGCGGTAATCAACCATGTCCAAACGAACAGTGGCATTTTCATATAGGTCATACCAGGCGCGCGCATGTTCATGACGGTCGCGATGATATTAATCGCTCCCATAATAGATGACATACCCAGCACGTGGATTGAGAAAATGAAATAAGTCACCGAGGGTGGTGCATACGTGGTCGACAGAGGCGCATAAAAAGTCCAACCAAACGCGGGCGCTCCACCTTCCATGAACAGCGTCCCTGCCAAAATCAAAAAGGCGGGGGGCAACAACCAAAACGACCAATTGTTCATACGCGGCAATGCCATGTCTGGCGCACCGATCATCATCGGAATCATCCAGTTAGCCAAGCCCACAAAAGACGGCATGATGGCACCGAACACCATAATCAAGCCGTGCAAGGTTGTCATTTGGTTAAAGAATGCGGGCTCGATCAATTGCATACCGGGCTGGAACAGCTCGGCACGAATGATCATTGCGAAGGCACCGCCCAAAATGAACATTGAAAAAGAAAACCACAAGTACATGGTTCCAATATCTTTGTGATTGGTGGTAAACAGCCACCGAGAGAGCCCTTTTGCTGGGCCGTGATGATGATCTCCCATGTTAATAACCTCTCCGATTAACCTTGCTTGTGATTAAAGACGTCGATGGGCTGAACCATATCGCCCATGTTGTTGCCAAATGCGTTCCGCTGATAGGTCAGAACTGCTGCCATATCAACATCATTCAATTGGCCGCCGAAAGCCTGCATGAGACTACCGGGTACGCCGTTGATGCCGATTTGTAAATGGCCTGGAATATCACCCGTTGCCACGGCACTGCCCGCGATTGGGGTACCTAGACCGCCCTGACCATTCACCCCATGACACGCAGCACAATAGCCTTCGTAAACGCCTTTGCCGCGAGCAACCAGCTCATCCATTGTGAATGTTTGTGCCATCAGCTCTTTAATCTGAGCCGCCTGCTGCTGCTTCTTGTCGAGCCATGCCGCGTAGTCTTCTTTCGATACTACATTGACAACGATAGGCATAAAGCCGTGGTCTTTACCGCACAGCTCGGCACACTGACCACGATAGATACCCACCTCGTCGGCACGAGTCCAAGTTTCGTTAATAAATCCGGGAATCGCGTCGCGCTTCACTGCCAGCTCAGGCACCCACCAAGAATGAATCACGTCGTTTGCGGTCACAAGAAGTCGGACCTTGGTATCCACTGGAATAACGACAGGCTCATCTACTTCTAACAGGTAGTGCTCGCCTTTTTCTTCGGCGTTATAAACTTCGCTCTGAGGCGTACGTAAGTTACTGAAAAAACTGATGTTATCGCCATTTTCATTCAGGTATTCGTACTTCCATTTCCACTGGTAGCCGGTAACAAGAATATCCATTTCGGCATCATCTGTATCGTAGACGTGAATAAGCGTCGAAGTCGCAGGCACAGCCATCCCAATCAGAATTAAGAAGGGAACTACGGTCCAAGCGATTTCAACCTTAGTGCTCTCATGAAAGTTTGAGGCCTTGAACCCTCGCGATTTTCGGTGGTAGATGATGGAGTAAAACATCACACCAAAAACCAACACACCAATAACGACACAAATCCACAAAATTGCCATGTGTAAGTCGTAAATAGCTTGGCCCGCGCTGGTCACACCGGGGGACATGTTCAGTTGGTTTACTTTATCACTTTGAGCAAACGCACCACCGCTCAGGAGTGTGGCCAAAGTCGCAAAAGCATAAATAGAGTGCGCGCGCAGCCGATTAATAATGGACGTCATTCCGCTGTGTCTCCGTTAATTAATTGTGTTTCACGTGTCTTCAGCCTTTGCACTGATCGGGCCCTATAAAGCCGTGCAGAGTCACACGCTGTACGCCACGGCAGTCCTGTGGAAACTGAGTCATCGCGCAGCGGCGAAATTATAGACGATGTTTAAGGGAAAAACACTAACCGGCTGATTCAAATCGCTTTTTAAAGGTGGGCCTACAAATCAACATTAAACACTAGATGTGGTAGTTATTGACCATCAGGAACACTAAATACGATAAATCTGCGCTCAAACAGGAGTCGCCCGCTTAATCTGTCGCAATCGTGTTAAGGATCATTCTTGCTCGGCGACCTCGGATCCATCAGCCGCACCGGCTCTGCCACCGTTTCGGTGCGCCTTGAAATTCCCCGACTCACTCGCGTTGGCACTTCTTTGACTTTAACCGGAGCAGTAGGGCGATCTTCGCTGAAATCACAAGCCACACATAAACGCTTATCGCTATCAAGATCGACCACAATGGTATCCATTGCGGCACATTTTGGGCACACAGCCCCAGCTATAAATCTGCGTCTTTGCATAGTATTCTCCAGTTTCAGTTATTGTAGCGTTGTTATCGCAAAGGTGTGAGTCATGAGTTCTGTCCGTCAGTTTAAACAGTGGTCACCAGTGATTGGGAATAGGGTGTTCATTGATGCGAGCGCAGTGGTATTGGGTAATGTGACACTCAGCGACGACGTCAGCGTGTGGCCCCAGGTGTCAATTAGAGGTGACATGCATTCCATCTCGATTGGAAGCAGAACCAGCGTTCAAGATAATAGTGTGCTTCACATCACCCATGCTGGCCCATTTAATGCGGATGGGTGGCCCTTAGTCATTGGATCGGACGTCACGATTGGCCACAGCGTAACCCTTCACGGTTGTCACATTGGCTCGAGAGTATTAATTGGGATGGGCGCAATCGTTATGGATGGGGCGATCGTTGGTGACGAGGTGGTTATCGCTGCGGGCGCACTCGTTACCCCTCGCAAAAAGTTAGAGAGCGGATTTTTGTATGCGGGATCTCCCGCGAAACAAATTCGCCCACTGTCCTCTAATGAACTTGAATTCTTTACCTACAGCGCCAACAACTATGTGCGCCTAAAAGACGAATACATCGATCACTATGGTTCTGGCCACGCCTAAGACAAGCCTTAAGCAGCAGCAATCGTTCCTCTCAAATGACTGATCACACTCGCCGTATCAGGCCGCTCGCGATGCCAAATATAAAAGGCCTCCGCTGCCTGCTCAACCAGCATCCCTAGGCCATCGGATACTGCCCATGCCGCATTCTGTGCTGCCCACCGCATGAAAATAGTGGGTTCGGCGCCATACACCATATCGTAACAGCAACACCGCTCGCTCAAAATTTCTCCCGAAAGCGTGGGCATTTCACCATGCAGACCTGCACTGGTCGCGTTAATAATCAAATCAAAGGGTGGCTCTTGGTCTAGCTGATCGAAGCCACCGCCGGTAATGACGCCTAAGTCCGCGAATTCCTCTGCCAATCTCTGCGCTTTTATAGCTGTTCGATTAGCGATCATCAGCGCAGCCGGAGATTCACGCAGCAGAGGCTCTAAAGCCCCACGAGCAGCCCCGCCAGCACCGAGAAGAAGCACTCGCCGCTCTCGAACTTGCCAGCCATGATTGGCCATCATATCTCGGATCAAACCAATACCATCGGTCGTATCACCGTAAATATCTGCGCCATCAGAAGCGAGGGTGTTGCAAGCTTTAGCACGCTCTGCTCTCGCACTCAAGCGAGTGGCCAAGGCGTAAGCCTGCTCTTTAAACGGGACTGTGATATTGAGCCCCGAGCCACCCGCGGCAAAGAAATCATGCGTGGCACGATCAAAGTCAGTGAGTTCGACTCGAATGGCCCGATACTGAATTGCCAGACCGATTTGCCGCGCAAATTCTGCGTGAATAAAGGGTGAGCGGCTGTGCTTAATGGGATTCCCAAATACCGCGAAAGTAGATCGCGTGCCGCTAGACCAACTTATTTCGCTCATGCGGATACCCAATCACGGGGCTTCAGATAATATGTCACTAGTTCGCTCTCAGGTGAACCTTTCGGCGGTTTGTAAGCATACTCCCAACGGACAAGGGGTGGAAGCGACATCAGGATCGATTCGGTGCGGCCGTTTGACTGCAATCCAAACAGGGTGCCCCGGTCATACACCAAATTAAACTCAACATAACGCCCCCTGCGGTAGAGCTGCCAATCTTTCTGTCGCTCATCGAATACTTGGTGTCTGCGTCGTTCCACTATGGGTCGGTATGCCGGCATGTAAGAGTCACCAACCGCCCGCATAAGGGCAAAACACCGATCAAAACCACCGCTGTTAAGATCATCGAAGAATAAACCGCCGACCCCTCTCGCCTCGTTCCGGTGCGGCAAATAAAAGTAGGCGTCACACCACTGTTTGTATTCTGAATACACTTCATCGCCAAACGGGGCACATGCCGCTTTTGCCGTTTCATGCCAATGCTTACAGTCCTCGTCAAAACCATAGTAAGGGGTCAAATCATAGCCCCCACCAAACCACCATATCGGGGCTTCACCCTCTTTTTCAGCAACGAAGAATCTGACATTCGCATGTGATGTTGGAACATATGGGTTATTCGGGTGAATCACCAAGGACACGCCCATCGCCTGAAAACTCCGACCCGCAAGCTCTGGTCGGTTGTGCGTAGCCGAGCCCGGCATCGAAGCACCCATGACATGCGAGAAATTAACACCGCCTTTCTCGATGAGCTCACCCCCCGCCAGAACGCGAGAGCGACCTCCGCCACCTTCCTGTCGGACCCAGCTGTCAGTGATAAACCGAGAGTGATCTAAACCTTCGAACTCCGCGCAAATCGCATCTTGAAGACCAAGTAAATATGTTTTAACCGCGTCTGTATCCAACTTTTCTCTCCTACACGCGCGCAATTTCGCCCGTTATGGCATTTCGTATCGCGCTCGGCTTACGCAAGCCCTGAACCTGTCCAGAGATGATCAGATCGACCTGATTGCCAAAATAACGGCGGACATCACGTGCCGTCATAGCAGGCGGTTGGCCCGCTGGATTAGCCGAGGTTGAGACCACGAAACCACCCACAGCGCTCGCTAGTTGCTGCACTAGGGGGTAGGCACTTACCCGCAATGCAATACTATCAGAGGCACCAGTAACCCATTGTGGCCAGTGGTTGCGATGAGGCACCAGCCAAGTAACCGGCCCCGGCCAACTTGCCTCGACGGTCGCGCATTGCTCGTCAGTCAGGCCTCCCAAATGCGGACGAGCACACCCGATAGTAGCAACAGCGACAATCAGGCCTTTCTCCCAAGGGCGATCCTTCAGCGCTAAAAGTCTCTCAACCGCCTCGCGATTGAAAGGGTCACACCCTAAACCCCACACACCTTCTGTAGGGTACGCCATTAATCCGCCGCTATTAAACACATTGCGGGCGCGCACTAAATGATATCCGAAGCTCACCGTATTTATACCTCACCAACTCCGCAGTACCCTGGCTAACCTTAGCGCTTGCTCGACCCAATAGGCGCCACCTCAAATGCTCTTGTGGCTACGACGCCAGAGACCAACCCGTGCTCTTCAGCCGGTCATGCAAAAGGAGCACGATATTAGCAACGAACCCCCTGAAGGACAATTTAAACCCGACGGTACCCCTCGGCGGTACAGTCTACATATCCCATCAACTCCAGTTCCACGAGCTGTTGCTGAACCCTCTGATAAGAGAAACCAGATTCTTGCATCAAATCAGAAGTGGTACTGACGGTATCGCCCATAAGATCGATCAGGGTCTGTTGAGCCGTTGAGAGTGACCTGATCCGGGTGGGCGCGCCTGTATGACCCACCCCCAATCGGGACATAAACTCGGTCTGACCTAATGTCAGCCAAACATCATCGATCGATCGAAGCACCACTGCTCCATCAGACAATAAATCCAGACCACCGAGACCGCCCTGATGAAGTGGTGACCAAGGCACAGCCCACACCTCGCGATTTTGATCGATCGCGTGTTTCGCCGTCACCAGAGAACCACTCTGACGCGCCGCCTCGACCACAATCACACCAACCGACAATCCGCTCACCACTCGATTACGCTTTGGAAAAGTTCTCTTACTCGGGGGCTCGCCGAACGGTTGCTCTGCCAGCAGACATCCCTGCTCTTGTATTTGTGCAGCCAAATAGGCGTGTCTGCGAGGGTAAACTTGATCGATGCCATGCGCCAGTACAGCAATCGTGTGACCCGCTCGCATTGCTCCCTCATGAGCGCACGCATCCACGCCCAAGGCCAAACCACTTGTGATGACCATGCCAGCGCGTGCCAAGTCAGCAGCGAACGTGCGCGCTATTTGTTGAGCCTGTATCGAGGCACTCCGGGCGCCGACCATGGCGATTTGAGGGGTATCGAGGTCTAACCACAGACCGCGGCGGTAAAGGACGGGAGGCGGGTCTGCGATCGATTGCAATAGGGTGGGGTAGCGAGGACTGCCCAGCGGGATGACCTCAATCGCAAGGGTCTGTATGCGCTCTAAAGCGCGCGCTTCGTCATCGGTGAGCCGACCGACCGCCAGTCTGTGAGCAGCTGCTTGTAAGCGATCAGACACCGCGTTCGTCTGCCGCTTGGGCCACTGGACTGAAGGGGTACGGACAACTTGAGCAAAACCGCCCAGCGCTTGCGCTAATCGAGTCAGATACTCATCTGACCCCTTAGTCGCCATATGTAAAATAGTCGCAATATCCTGCTCGGAGTAAACCATAGATCATCCTTGATCACGCTGGTATGGGCTTGGGGCTAGGGTGTTTTCACTTTATCCATCACAGCTAGTGGCCGGTTTGCCTTCAGCACCAGGGCGTGGCTGAAGTTTGATATCTCTGCCTCTTTGCAAGCTAAGGTGTGGGCCAAAGCCTCCTGCCGCCCTAAGAATCAGCACGTCGCCCGGGTAGATGAGACGCGGATCATCGATCTGAAGAGTAGACATCCAAAGCTCGCGCCAACGCCAGGGCTGCTCCAAATACATATCCGCAATATTCCAAAGAGTATCACCAGGTTGAATTCGATACTCCGAGGGAGCACCTGATTTCAGTGCTAGCTGCCCATTTGAAGCATCAACCTGACCGTTAAGGCTCAAGAACAGGAGAGCAACACTGGAAAGCCAGACAAAAACGTATGCCCTCATATTGACAACCTGCAATTACATCATCATAAGAATGCCAACATGATACTCTATGAACAAAAATTTCACAGCCCTTAAACGCAATCGATGAAACGGCGGGTGCAGGGAGTGAGCAGGGGGGCTATAATAGGCGCTCCACGGCTATCACCTGATCATTATGGCGTTACTCGAAATATTAGAATTTCCAGATCCTCGGCTTCGAACCAAAGCAAAACCGGTCGAAGTCGTCAGCGATGCGCATCGAACTCTAATCGCCGACATGCTAGAAACAATGTACGCAGCCCCCGGTATCGGTTTGGCTGCCACACAGGTCAATGTTCATGAGCGCATCTTAGTCATCGATGTCAGCGACAACAAAGACCAACCAAGAGTCTTCATTAATCCAAGTATCGAAGTACTCGATCCCACAACAGCAGATTACGATGAGGGGTGCCTGTCGGTGCCCGGTTTTTATGACACCGTCACGCGCCCCCAAAGAATCCGAGCAAATGCGCTTGATGAACATGGGAACGCTTTTTCTGAAGAATTAGAGGGTCTGCTTGCGATTTGCCTTCAGCATGAGATGGATCATCTCGAAGGTAAACTGTTTGTCGACTATTTATCGCCCTTAAAGCGCAATCGAATCCGCAAAAAACTAGAAAAAACGCACCGAGAACAAGCGTGATGTCAAACCGGCCACTCCGAGTTGGTTTTGCCGGCACCCCCCCGTTTGCAGCGAATCACCTCACTTATCTACTGCAACATGGCGTGACTGTAACCGCAGTGCTCACACCCCCAGATAAGCGAGCCGGTCGGGGCAAAACCCTACAACCAAGCGCGGTAAAAGCGGCTGCAATTGCCGCTAACATACCGGTT
>OBNU01000102.1_pt1 | contig 11339 bp, 9 predicted proteins | sample 1494211 | NCBI WGS metagenome assembly OBNU01 (sample SAMEA3275559, study PRJEB22092) | marine metagenome | biome: ENVO:01000252 "freshwater lake biome"; feature: ENVO:00002042 "surface water"; material: ENVO:00000021 "freshwater lake" | collected 2014-06-21T10:00:00+00 | depth 2 m | reverse complement strand
CATACTGCCCGTGTCTGAAATTTCTATTGAGACGGCAGAAGACGAGCAAGAACTCGCTGCTCTTATGATTGAAATTAAAAATATTTCTGAGAAAAATAGAAAAATTTCTCAGAATAATACTTACAAAGATATGCTGTCTAAGATAAATATCGAGGATGCACAAAAATGTAAAGTATCAAGCATACAATCATATGATAGTCTACAAACAGAGGCAGGACAGTTATCACAAGCAGTAGCGGGGTCAAAGCGACTTTTAGATAAGCTAAGCAAACTTGGAGACCACTGCCCCACTTGCGAGCAAACTGTAGACAGTTCTTTTAAACAGGGGCTCATTGATGCGGAAGCATTAAAAGTCGCAGAAGCAAGAGAAAGACAAGATGAAATTGAACGAAGAATATCAGAAATTAAACGAGACAATGCAGAGTTTTCGGCTGCAAGAAAAATTGAAAGTGATTGGCACGAGCTGTTTCGAAGCATTGACAACAGCCTTCCAGCATCTGTACTGGATCCTGAAGAGCTTAAAAGTCGGGCTCGTGGAATTCAGGAGAGAATACAGACTGCTAAGGACGAACTTATTCGACTCACACGAGAAAATGAAGCAATCACTAAACGAAACACAAGAATCCAAGTAGTACTCGAACAAACCGAGGAGTTTGAGCAACAGCTTTTTGAGCAGCAAGAACTTCTTGATTTAGAAGGTGCAACTGCAAGTCATCTTGAAGTATTGAAGAAGGCATTTAGCACAAATGGATTGTTGGCGTATAAGATAGAGAATTTGGTAAAAGAGTTGGAAGAACTCACAAATCACTATCTAGCAGAATTATCCGATGGTCGTTTTACTTTGGAGTTTGTAGTGTCAAATGATAAGCTCAATGTTCAAATCACTGATAATGGTAACATTGTGGATATTCTTGCTCTCTCTAGTGGAGAGTTGGCAAGGGTGAACACCGCTACTCTCATCGCCATACGCAAATTAATGAGTAGTATATCGAAGTCTCAAATCAACATATTGTTTCTTGATGAAGTTATCAATGTGTTAGATGAAACGGGACGAGAAAAATTAGTAGAGGTACTTTTGGGAGAAGACTTAAATACTTATGTCGTGAGCCATGGCTGGACTCATCCTCTACTCGACAAAGTAGAAGTAGTTAAGTCAGGTAATGTAAGTAGGTTAGAACATTAATGGGACACGCAAGACGTATGCAAAGTAACCGTCGAAGACTAATTTGGGAAATGACCAAGGAGAGATATAATGAAGAAAATGATAGCAGACAGCTTGATGAGCTATCTGAGCGGGAAAGTAAAGTACCACCAGGCGAATGTGAAGATATATTTGCAAAGTCCCGTCGGAATCGGCGAGCATCCTGATATACTTGCAGCGATTGAAGAAGAGCTTGCAAAAGCAGCAGAATATCAAGAAAAACTAGACCAGCTTGGCGAGATATTAATGGGTAATGACTAAATGGTTGATAGTAGAGCAAAGGGGGCTCGTGGAGAGTATCTAGTACGAGATATGCTTCGAGAATCAACTGGTCTGCAGTTTGAAAGAGTACCTTCATCTGGTGCTCTTGACTATCTCAAAGGAGACTTGTATGTACCTCACGCAAAGAATCGTTTTTGCATTGAAGTAAAAAACTATGAAAGTTCTCCTCTCAGTGATAAAGTATTCACTGCCCCAAGAACAAACAATTTAATTAAATGGTGGAAGAAAGTAGTACAACAAGCAGAAGGCGGAAACCAGGAGCCTTTGTTGTTCTTTAAATATAATCGGTCAGCGGTATTTGTTGTTACTGATATTCTTCCAGAATTCACAGATCACTGGATGTACATAGAGTGGCTCGGCTGTTACATTCTGCTTGCAGATGTATGGTTGAAAGAAGAAAAAGTGGAGTTTATAAGTGGCGTTTAATTTGACTGACAAAATGGTCAATGATGCCAACTCTACTCTAGTTGTAGATGCATTAAATTTAGCATTTCGATGGAAGCATCAGGGTCGCACAGACTTTCGATACGACTATCAAAGCACAGTAAAGAGTTTAGCAAAGTCATATGATTGTAAGAACATTATCGTTACCGCAGATTGGGGTTCCTCTTCTTATCGCAAAGGCATCTCGCCCGACTATAAGCAGAATAGAAAAGATAAGTTCGCTGAACAATCAGAAGCCGAAAGAATCGCATTCGAAGAGTTTTTCGAAGAGTTCGAAGCAAGTCTCGACCTGCTCGCAGAAGACTACCCTGTCCTGCGATATAAGGGTGTAGAGGCTGATGATATTGCAGCGCATCTCGTAAAGTACAAAGACAAGTACGACTTAGAGTATATTTGGTTGATTTCGAGTGACCGTGACTGGGATCTATTGATTCAAGAAAAAGTAGGTCGCTTCTCCTACGTCACAAGAAGAGAAGTAAGATTAGATAATTGGAATGAGCACTATGACATTGATCCTGATATGTATATCTCAATGAAGTGTCTTACAGGCGATAAAGGCGATAATGTACCCGGCATTCCTGGTATTGGTCCAAAAAGAGCAGTACAGCTAATACAAGACTATGGTACTGCTTTGGACATTTATGAAGCCCTCCCAATTGATAGTAAGTACAAATACATTCAAGAATTGAATGCAAATGGCGAACAACTACTCGTGAACTACGAGTTAATGGATTTAATGACCTTTTGTGATGATGCAATAGGTCAGGACAATATTGTAGATATTGAGCGAGTAATAAATGAATATAGACATTGATTTTCGAAGAGATAGGTATCTGTCGGAGTTTAGTATTAAAACTCTGCAGGACCGCTATCTTGTAGGTGGAGAAGGCTCTCCACAACAGGCTTTTGCACGCGCAGCAGAAGCGTTTGCAGACGATGAAGCACACGCACAGCGTTTGTACGACTATGCAAGTAAGTTATGGTTTATGTTTTCTACTCCCATTCTGAGTAATGGAGGAACAAAGCGCGGACTTCCAATTAGTTGTTTTTTGAATTATGTAGACGATAGTAGACTTGGAATTACAGGACACTACACAGAGAATGCATTTTTGTCTTCTGCTGGAGGTGGTGTTGGTGGATACTGGGGCGATGTACGCTCTGTAGGCTCAAAAACAAGTAGTGGTTCTGAGTCTACTGGAGTGATTCCTTTTATGAAAGTAGTTGATGCAGAAATGCTTGCTTTCTCACAAGGTGTTACCCGTCGGGGAAGTTACGCGGCATATCTGCCGATGAATCATCCCGAAATTGAGGAGTTTCTAGATGTTCGAAAACCGACTGGAGGAGATATTAACCGTAAGTCTACTAACTTACACCACGGTGTCGTTATTCCTGATAGTTTTATGGAACTCATTGAAGGCGCGACTAAACACGAAGGGTTTGATGATAGTTGGCCTCTGGTCGATCCTCATAGTGGTCATGTTGTAAAAACTATCAGTGCAAAAGCATTGTGGGTAAAACTCATTCAGAATCGTGTTGAAACTGGCGAACCCTACATCATGTTCGGTGATACAGTACAGGAAGCACTGCCTGATTGTCAGAAAGACCTTGGACTACAGGTTCATCAGTCAAACTTGTGTAGTGAAATTACACTGCCAACAAACGAAGAGCGTACAGCAGTATGCTGTTTATCAAGTGTAAATTTGGAAGAGTATGATTCTTGGAGTAACAATCCAGACTTTATTCCAGATTTAGTACGAATGCTCGACAACGTAATTACTTACTTTATTGCTCACGCTCCGAATGAGCTTGAGAAGGCACGTTATAGTGCAGAAAGGGAGAGATCAATTGGCTTGGGTGCGATGGGTTTCCACGCCTATTTACAACGGCACAACATTCCGTTTGAATCGGCAATGGCGAAAGGACGTAATATGGCTATGTTCTGGCACATTAAATCTGCTGCAGAAACTGCTTCGAGAAAGCTTGCAATGGAGCGCGGAGAAGCGCCTGATGCACAAGGCACGGGTATGCGTAACTGTCACTTGTTGGCTGTTGCTCCAAACGCTTCGTCTAGCATTATCTGTGGTAACACTAGTCCTAGCATTGAGCCTTACCGCGCTAACGCATATACACAGAAGACTAAAAGCGGTTCCTCTTTACAAAAGAACGAGTATCTCGAGGACATACTTCGAGACTTAGGAATGGACACTGACGAAGTTTGGAAGAGCATTGTCACAAATGGAGGATCTGTACAGCATCTTGACTTTCTTGATGACTGGACAAAAGATGTGTTCAAAACCGCTGTAGAAATAGATCAACGATGGGTAATTGACATGGCGGCAGATCGACAGAAGCATATTTGCCAGAGCCAGTCTCTCAATGTCTTCTTTCCTGCGGATGTATCAAAGCAAGAGCTCCACGCTATTCATATGCAAGCGTGGAAGCAAAAAGTCAAAACATTGTATTACTTACGAAGCGAAGCCTACAAGCGCGCTGAAAAAGTATCCGATGAGGCGCTACGTCAACGTATCTTTGAGTCTATGGACGAAGGTGCTTGTCTAGCTTGCGAGGGTTGAAATGAACGTAACAATTTATGGATCAGACGGATGCGGTTTTTGCGAGAAAGCCGTTGACCTTGCAGAAGAGTTGTGTTTAGACTATACCTATGTTGATGCTAATGACGCAATGATTGAATTTAGTAGATTATTTCCCGGCGCTAAAACCGTTCCTCAAATTTTAGTAGATGATGAATGGGTCGGAGGATACAGCGACTTCGAAGAAGTCATGGAGTACATTTAATGAATCTTCTCACAGAAAGAGAATATTATAAACCGTTTAATTATCCTTGGGCATTTGAACACTACAAATCCCAGCAGCATATGCATTGGTTACCAGATGAAGTCAACCTTGCAGATGATTTGAGAGACTACCGTGAAAAACTTAGTCCTGGTAATAAAAAATTACTTACGCAAATATTTCGATTCTTTACACAGGCCGATGTTGATGTATGTTGTGGTTATGCCAAGCATTACCTACCTACATTCAAACAGCCTGAGATAAGAATGATGTTGTCTGCTTTCGCCGCTATGGAAGCAGTACACCAAGAAGCATATTCATTACTGCTAGAGACACTTGGCTTTGGCGATGATGAGTATCAAAAGTTCATGGAGCATAAAGCAATGATGGACAAGCATGAACACTTGTCTAACTTTGGTATGGATAGCAACATGAACATCGCAAAAACTATGGCAATTTACAGCGGCTTCACTGAAGGCGTACAGTTGTTTAGTAGTTTTGCGATACTGCTAAACTTCCCTCGTCACAACTTAATGAAAGGCATGGGGCAAATCGTTACGTGGTCTATTCGGGATGAGACTCTCCACGTAGAAGGTATGTCTCAGCTATTCCGAACTTTCATTGCGGAGAATCCTGAGTTGTGGAATGACGAGTTGAAGTATGAAATCTACTGCGCTGCAGAGCGTACTGTAGAATTAGAAGATGCTTTTATTGATCTGTGTTTTGAAGGTGCCGATGTACCTGATTTAACACCGGGAGAGGTCAAAGAGTATATTCGTTACATTGCTGACCGAAGACTTCTTGGTCTTGGTATGAAGAAGATTTTTGGCAGTGAAGAGAACCCTCTACCGTGGCTTGACTATATGTTAAATGCAGTAGAGCACACTAACTTTTTCGAAAATCGCGCCACTGAGTACGCACGTGCAAGTACTACAGGTAACTGGCAAGATATATTTAAATAGGATCTTATTATGACAGATGTACAAGAAAAACCAACACTAGTTTTTGATAACAATAACTATGTAATTGAAGATTTGAGCGAGAAAGCTCAATATCTCGTAGGTCAACTACAAGATTTGGCACAGCAGGGTAATGCTACTCGTGCTCGCCTAGATCAAATCGAAGTAGCCCGCAACGGGTTTACTGAGATGCTTCGCGAAGAGTTGGCGGAAGCGCCAGCCGAAGCTGAAGTAGTAGAAGACTAAAGAAAAGGGAGCGAAAGCTCCCTTTTTTTATTTATGACCAAAGTTCGCCGCAAATATCTTGGACTAACTGATCTTCACCAGTTACTACTGTAGCAGCGGAAGTTTCGGTAGGATTGCCATCATCATCTGTGCCGTGTGTAATAGTAAACTTCTGTAAATGTTTTACGCGAGTTGCTGTTACTGGAAGATCTGCGTCTTCAGTATCATCTAACGTATCTTCATATACTACCATAAGTGTGGGCCAAGCTGCGTTTAATGTTACTTCTGCATCAGCATCTGCTTTTGGATATACTTCGCAACGTTGTACTTTTGTGGTTTTTGTAATTGCCATTTTATTTTCTCCTTTAAGAAATTACGCCTACGGCGATCTTGTTTTCGACTCCTGCAGCGTGTTGATCTAAACGTTGCTCTGTTGCAGCTTCGTCGTAGTTACCATCTGCGTCATAGCAGACATTTACAAAGCGACGGTGAGTAATTGTACCGTCAGTAAATTCGACTTCGATATCTCGGCAGTCCACAGTACTGTCGATAGTCTCGTCCATATTATCGGGATCAGGAATCTGCGTAGTGCGAGTTCCAGTGAAAGTTTCGAGTTTTGTCCATGTTACTGGCATTTTATTTCTCCTTTAGTTGTGCTTTTAGGTCGTCGACCTTTTGTTTAAGTTAAAGTGCGCTAATTATAAACGCTAGTAGTTGATTGTATCGTATTCCGAGGCGAGTCCTTTCAACAGCTCCTGTAGGGGCAGCCTCAGCGGAGGGATATGAGTGACCTTCATGCTCCCACCATGTGCTTTTAATAAAGAGACCGTAGTCTCCTGCATCTAGGCCTTGTGCCGTAAAGGCAGCTTCTACATCTTGAGCAATTGCTCCAAAATGATAACGAGCGTCATCGCCTTTCTCTGCAACAGAGTCTACCCAACGGAATCTGCGAATCAGTCCTTTACAAGCAGTCGCAGCCGCGATTTCTGCTATAGTAAGTTCTTGAATATCTTGTTTTTCATTTCGATCAGATGTTTGAATAGTTCCGTTTGTAGCATAAACGTCATCCCAACGAGCGCCCGTAGTTCCCAAGTCTATAGCGTTATCTAAATTCGCCCCGTCTATTGTTACAGGCTGAAAATACCTAGTAGTAGAAAATTGATATATGCCGACACCACACCCGGTAGTACTGCCGAAAGCCATGTAGAACATACCACCATAAGGTTGTTGGTACCCAATGCGTCCTATTTTGTTGCCGGCGGCCTTAAAGTTAAGTATCTCACCGTTACTTGTACCCGACGAGCCGGTAGTTCCTAATCGATCCAAAATTAATGGCGCATTCGCAGTTCTCTGTACCTGTACATAACCATCAGGAGAGACTGCGTTAAGTCGAGCAAGGTTTGCAGCTTGAACACCGTCTACTGTATCAGCATCTAGTCCTGAGCCGGGACCGTCGTTACCTGCATCCCACACAGTGTTGCCGTTTCGAGAAATGTTCCCTGATGTCCAGATCCCGTTACCAAGAGCGGTTTTTGTTTCGCCAGCCATCATCAGCAATAGCTGGTGATTCAGACCTGCTTTTGCCTGAGGATTATTGCCTGCGCCATCATAGTCTGGGTTGTATGTCCATGCAAGCCCATAAAGATTACCAGCTGCGCCTGAATTATCACTTCCATTTGCAGGTAAGTTGTAAGAAGTGCCCATACTCCATACGTGTTGATACCTAGTTGGGCTATATAAACCATAAACACCATGCCCATAATCAGAAGCAATTAAAGCTTTTTGAGTAGACATTGTAAGCTGTCCGGTGAAACTGTCGTTAGCATCAGACCTTATAAATGAAGAAGCATGCAAGCTGTCTACTGTGTCAGCATCTAAGCCAGAGCCAGAGCCATCAGTAGACGAGTCCCAAATAGTATGAGCACTTGACCAAGCAGAGTCGCTTGTTGCAACTCTACGAGCCAGTTTTGTACCCGCAAATATTAGTTGCTCTTGTCTGTGAGCTGCATTCCAACTTGCCCACTTTGAAACTGTTAATGCAGTTCCCCAAGAATCTCCACCGCTTATTCCAAAATTTACACTTTGGTTAAAGTCTGCTTGGACATACCTACGGTCATAGTAGCTAGGTGCTCTGTCTGCACTTCTCGTGTCAGAAATAAAAATTCTGTCGTTAGCATTTAAAGTGGTACTTGATACATAACCCGCGCCATTAGTTAGCTGGTTGTTGTTTGTGGGAATCGTAGGCTTATTACTTAAATTATTGTAGTTTAAATAGTAAGAACCCTGCTGACCATCAAGCAGGTCAGCATCAAGACCTGAACCAGAGCCGTCGTTGCCATCATGCCATAGTGTGCGCCAGCTATTCCAGGTGCTTGTGTCACCATTGCGAGTTCTTACTTTAAATAAATTACCGCCCCCACCATAATTTCCAGTAATTTGCATAGGGTAGCCAGCACCTAAACCACCAAACGAGATTAAAGGCCCAGTGACGCCTGACGATACACCGTAGTTAAAGGTTTGGTATCGGTTATCATATCCAAAATTGTCTGGAGAAGTACTATCACTTGAATGAATCCGATATACATAAGTAATAGTTTCTGAACTTCCGTTCGTAAGGTAACCCGCGCCATTAGTTAGCTGATTGTTGTTGCTGGGAATCGTAGGCTTGTTTTGCAAGCTGTTGTAGTTGATGTGCGAGCTGATCTGCGAACCAAAATTAGCCTTGGTGTAGTAGCGAATGTAACCGTCATACGACGCATAAATTCTGTCGAAGTTTGTAGTACCTTCATTACCACTTGTAGTGTTTATCCAGCCAGCTTGGATGTAGCCATTGCTGTCAGTTCGAACAACCTTGTTTACTTCGTTGTTTCGTCCTGTGTGTAAATTGAGACCGTCAAGCGTGTCAGCATCTAAGCCGCTACCAGCGCCATCGTTGCTAGAATGCCAAACCTTATTAACACCCTGTACGGTAGTTGAGTAACCGCTAAGACTCGTAACCTGAGAGATACCCCAGCCCGTCGTCATATTTTGATTGGCAGCGTAAAAAGCGGGGTGCGCCTTTAGTGAAACAGTGACGTGTCCATACGCCCAAGCCTCTGACGTTGTACCGATTACAATACAGTGAGCCGTGCCGTTATGACCTAGACGAACTTCCTTGGGGTTAGCGCCAGTAGCTGTGACCCGGTTGTTGTACCAGTTCGTATTAGCTTGCCAGTTGTGCCCTGAGATGTGATAGACTGTGTGGGCGTCACTGTTGTACTCATACGTAACAACCTCAATAATAGGCATTGAATAGTTATTAGCAGCTGTTCCGGGTAGCGTAATAACGATAGCGCCAGTGCTGTTACCGCTACTACCCCAGTGCGCGACATTCATCGCCTGCTTATTGTTCGACGAAATTACGCCGTCAGCACGAATGTTTCCGCTCGCGTCGATGCCAACCTTGTTGCTTGTGCCGTTTTGGAATACGAAACCTCTGTTTGTTCCTCCGGCCATACGGAAGTATATGTTGTAATCAGAATTCGGCTCGTATGCTTGGCGTGCATAGCTACTACTAGCCGCCATTGTTATCTGGTAGTTGCTGCTCCCGTCCCAGAAACGAATACCATAACCACTACCCGCGTCAATGTTTAGATTTCGAGCGCCTACTGTTTTATTCAAGTTACCCCAGTCGTAACCTTGTAGTAGTCCGGCATCTAGTCCTGAACCTGAGCCGTCGTTAGAAGAAGTCCAAGCATACGAACCAATGTTCCCGCTAGAAAGAAGCTTTCCAGTTTGAGCTCTTGAGATCCAAGCGTTTGTATATAGTTCTCCATCATACTCATAAAGAGCTGTAGCGGAGTAACCCCCTCTATGAAACCCAATTGCAGGGACGTGGTTACTACTTGTTTGTATTTCAAGCTTAGCGTTAGTATACGAAGGCGCAGAACTTCCTGTAACTCCAGTATTAGAAGTTATATTTAATTCTCCGGTCATTACATCATTCGCATCACTTCTTAAAAACTGAGAAGCTTGAAGAGTGTCTACAGTGTCTGCATCAAGACCTGAACCAGAGCCGTCGTTTCCTGCATGCCAGTTGGTATTACCAGCTATACTAATATTATGTTGGAAGTACCAAGCTGACCCAGAGTTAAATACTTTACTACTATTTGATGTATCGGAACGATATAACTCTATTGCCCATGGACCCGCACTAGATGTTGTGAGCTTTAGTGGCTGACTAGTTCCTGTGCTAATTTCTATGTTGCCCGTTGCTGTGTCAGCCGCATCAGATCGCAGGAACGAAGAAGCTTGAAGAGTGTCTAGAGTGTCTGCGTCTAAACCTGAACCAGAACCGTCGTTTCCTGCATGCCATACTTGATGTCCAGAGGCTTTAATCGTAGAAGAAGATTGTGATATGCCTCCATTTAAAGCCAGATCGGAAGCTCTGCTGTATTCACTAAACCCAGATACACTGTTTGCCAACGAAGGGGTTACTTGTGTAAATGCGCCCCAACCAGTCATCTGCGAAGGCATTTGCCTTACTCTCAATGTCCAAGAAGGATTCGAGCAGTAAATCTGTAACTTACAGCCGCCGTAGGTTTGGTCGCTGGTGTTATAAAGAAGGCGGGCGTGTGTAATTGTTAAAGTTCCATGCTTACCATTTCCGGTACAGATAATTCCACCATTTCCGTAGGACCAGCTAACGTCAAGTTTTACGTAGTTGTGGCGACTGCTATCATTATCGTGAACGTAGAACTCACCCTGAGCGCGTCCGCTTCCATACTCTGCGATGGTGTACCACCCCGCTGTCCCAACAGAGCCAGAATATTCGGAGTTAATCTGGCGAATGTTTGTACCTTGGATACTGTCAACAGTGTCTGCATCTAGCCCAGAACCTGAGCCGTCGTTGCCCGTATGCCAGACAGTGTAACCACCGGCCTGTAGGGCAGATGAAGCAAATCTGACGTAGTTGCCGGAATCCGTGATATTAATTTCCAGCGGCCACTTACCTGCAGCACTATTTGCTGCACCAGAACCATGAGCGGTCCAGCTAACAGCATCATTAGATGCGCCCCTTAGTACATAAAACACATTACTGTTTTGATGAATCATTGAGGGTAAATGATCAGTGTCCCTTAGGTAAATGGTAGGGCTACTGTTTCTGATATAGAGGGCGTTACCTTGAGTAGATGATGTAGTGATAGCGCTCGAAGCGGGTTGGTAGTAAGAACCCTGCTGACCATCGAGTAAGTCTGCATCAAGACCAGAGCCTGAGCCATCATTACCAGCATGCCAGATAGTATTACCTTTATGAGAAAAAGTGCTATTATTTGCGGTAAGCCAGCTTACTGCGGGACTAGCGTAGCCTGTATTATCAATTTGAATGCCTTGAGCATTTATATGCAGTGTAGAAGTATTAAATCCTGTAATTCTGTTTTTCCAAGAACTGTGAC
>OBNU01000100.1_pt1 | contig 11546 bp, 10 predicted proteins | sample 1494211 | NCBI WGS metagenome assembly OBNU01 (sample SAMEA3275559, study PRJEB22092) | marine metagenome | biome: ENVO:01000252 "freshwater lake biome"; feature: ENVO:00002042 "surface water"; material: ENVO:00000021 "freshwater lake" | collected 2014-06-21T10:00:00+00 | depth 2 m | reverse complement strand
GTCACCCATAGGGTGGCCCTTTTTTGTTTGTGCTTGAGACTCGTGGCTCGAACCGCCGAAGGCGGATCTGGTTAATCGCTACTTGGGGGTTTAACATGTTGTAAAAATACAGAGGTATATCATGTCTTCCCCGCAACCCATTTCTGAATCGAATCGTATTGAATCTCTCGACGTTGTCCGCGGTTTTGCTCTACTGGGCATTCTACTTCTCAATATCATCGGTTTTGGTTTGCTTTCTCCATCGTACTCGAACCCAGGCTTTGACTTGAGTCATTCAAGTTTCGCAGACATCTTGAGTTGGGCTGCAGTAGATCTGTTTGCCGAGGGTGCCATGCGATGCTTGTTTTCGATCTTGTTTGGGGCGGGCGTGGTTCTATTCACCACTGGCGCAACAGGTCGTTCCGCTTGGACTCACTATCGTCGGACGTTTTGGCTGTTGATGTTTGGTCTGTTCAACGCGTTTATTCTGCTGTGGCCGGGCGATATTCTGGTGACATACGCACTGGCCGGTGCGTTCTTATATCTGGTTCGAGAAAAATCTGTGCGGACTCTGTTGATCGCAGCGGGTGTTTTGATCCTACTTATGTCGCTATTACATGTTGCTATGGGGTTTGGTTTGGGCTTTTCTAAACAGGCTTACGACAGAGTGACCACATCCAGCATAGCTGGTGCAACGACAGAGATATCGGATCAAGATCGTGAGTTGGCGCAAGTATGGGAAGAGTTCTCCGCCGATGTCGATCTTCTGGAAACTGACGCAGAAGCCGAACTTATCGCTCGTAACTCGAGTTATGCATCGGCATTTCAGTGGACTGTGTCGCAGAATGTCGAGTTGTATAGTTTCGTCATTCCCGTATTTTTGTTTTGGGATGCACTCGCCATGATGATGCTGGGAATGGCGCTGTACAAGGCTGGCGTGTTGCAGGCGCAACGCAGTCGTCGGTTTTATCTTAACCTCATGGTTGGGGGCTTCGCGAGTGGGTTACTGATTAACGGCTACGAAATTTCTGAGGCCTACCGCAGTGATTTTCACTTGCTCGCTACGTTTCCGCAGCTGCAAGCGACTTACCATTTAGGACGCTTAGGCATGGCACTGGGTTACATTGGGATGTTGGGGCTTGTTTGTCAGGCAGGTCTTTTCAGTGGTCTGACGACTCGTCTGGCCGCAGTTGGCAGAATGGCACTCACTAACTATCTAATGCACTCTCTGATTTGCGCTATCTTGTTCACTGGTATGGGATTGGGTTTGCTCGGGCAATTTAGTCGCATTGAACTATACGTCATTGTACTGCTCATTTGGTGGGTTCAGTTAGGATTAAGCCCTGCGTGGCTAAAGCGTTATCGATTTGGTCCGATCGAGTGGCTGTGGCGGGCGCTAACCTATGGCACCTGGCCTGAAATGCGGCGCTCGGTTTAAAGGCGAGCGGTCTTGAACTGAGAGCTGCTGGGCTAACTCGCACACCGCTTCGAGTCTTGGATCTGGGATTTGTGACAGACTGACACAACTCGCGTAGCGGTGACGCTCCACATACACTAGTGCAGGTTTTAAGATGGCGACAAGGAGTCATTATGGAATTTTATGAGGTGCTTGAGAAACGACGTTCGATGAGAGCGTTTCACTCAGAGCCGGTTGATCAAAAGGTCATCGAGCGAGTCTTTCAGAATGCGCTTGCGGCTCCGAGTAATTGCAACACCCAACCCTGGTATGCACATGTGGTCAGTGGTCCTCAGCTTGAGAGTCTTCGTGCGCTCTTGCCAGAGAAGTTTATGGCAGGCGAAATCGAGTTGGATTTTCCCTATGACGGTGTCTACGAGGGAGAGTTCAAAGATCGGCAGTATGCGTCCGCTCAGGCGCTATACGATGCTTTGGGGATAGAACGGCAAGACAAAGTGAACCGTAATATTGCGTTTATGCGTAATTTCACGTTTTTCGATGCGCCTCATGTCGCTTTCTTCTACTTACCCAGTGGTTTTGGAATCCGCGAGGCCTGTGATCTTGGGATGTTTGCTCAAAGCGTGATGTTGGGGCTGGTGAACGAGGGACTCGGGAGTTGTCCTCAGACTGCATTAGGCTTTCATGCTGGCACCTTGAGGCAAGCATTGGGAATTGCCGATGACCGCAAGCTGATGTTTGGTTTGTCTTTTGGTCGTCCTTTGGAAGATGCGCCGGTTAACGCGTGTCGCACAGCGCGCGCTGGTTTTGATGACCTCATTCAGTGGCACACAGACCTTGCTTGATTGAACAGTGATCGCAAACGCAGAGCGTCCGCTTTGTGTTTCGCGAGCACTGTTTTAAAGCGAGTATCGCCTGTCTGCAAGTCTCTCGGGCGCTTTACTCGTTTCAGCCAATGAGCCAGCCATCAACGCGTATCGCCCGAGATGCGCTCATTAGCAGCGCCCGCGTCAAGGTTTGGCTACGGTGATTCGGCCTCTACGAATTCAACCACCTCAAGGTTAAATCCAGACAGCGCGTTGTAATGGATCGGCGCTGACATGGCGCGCATTTTAGTCACACCTAAGAACTGTAGAATCTGTGCACCGGTGCCGATAAGCCGATAGTTCTGCCGACCGCTTTCGTCGTATGAGCTTGAGGGGCGTGCGTTGGGATAGCTCTCGATATCGTCGATTAATCGCTCTTGCGGAGCCTGTTCGTCGAGTAACACTAGAATACCTCGACCTTCTTGGGCGATTTTGGCGAGACAGCGCCGGTATGACCAGCCGGGTGTTTGATCTGGCAACGTCGTACCGATCAGATCACGGAGGGGATTTATCGCTTGCACCCGAACTAAGACAGGATCTTCAGAAGCGACATCGCCGCGTTTGAGTACATAATGCAGGGCGTTATCGATAATATCTTTGAAAGCATATAGGGTGAACGGCCCAAATTCGGTGTTGATCTCTTTTTGAGTCACCAGTTCAATGGAATGCTCATGGAGGGCTCGATATTCGATTAAGTCGGCAATCGTACCCATTTTGAGACCCCATTTTTCGGCGTAAACCTCGAGTTGCGGTCGTCGCGCCATCGTGCCGTCTTCGTTCATGATCTCGACGATGACAGCAGCGGGTTCAAAGCCAGCAAGTCGAGCTAAGTCGACCCCCGCTTCAGTGTGTCCAGCGCGCCTCAGCACGCCACCAGGCTTCGCGATCAGGGGAAAAATATGCCCGGGTTGAATAATGTCACTCGGCTGCACTGAATCAGAACACGCGACTTTGATTGTGTGGGCGCGCTGAACAGCTGATATTCCTGGGCCCAAGCGCTCTGCGGCATCAATTGATACGGTAAAATTGGTTTCGTGTTGCGACCTATTCTGCTTCACCATCAGAGGAATATTCAAAGCGGCCGCGCGCTCAGCAGTAATTGGCATGCAGATCAAGCCGCAGGCCTCCGATGCGAAGAAGTTTATGATCTCCGGTGTGACTGCTTCGGCGGCGATAATCAAATCGCCCTCATTTTCGCGATCTTCATCATCCATTAGGATGACCATCTTGCCGAGACGAATGTCTTCGATGATCTCTGGGATAGTACTTATCGGCACGCAGTTCTCCTAGTCGCCAATCCGTTCAATGGCAATAGCGGTTGCTTCGCCGCCTCCGATACACAGTGCTGCAACACCTCTTCTAAGCCCTTTTGATCGCAAGGCATGCATCAGCGTCACAACAATACGTGACCCTGTTGAGCCGATAGGATGCCCTTGCGCACAGGCACCTCCATGAATATTGACTTTCTCATGCGGTATTTCCATTTCGCGCATCGCCAACATAGTGACCATGGCGAAGGCCTCATTAATTTCAAATAGATCGACATCTTCGGCTCGCCAGTTGATGGCGGTGAGCAGTTTGCTCAGCGCGCCTATGGGGGCGAGCGTGAATTCTGACGGTTTCTGAGAGTGTCTGCTGTGGCCGACAATTCTCGCTAAAGGAGCGAGACCCAAATCCGCGGCTTTGTGCTCACTCATCAGCAGGAGTGCAGAGGCACCATCGGAGATTGAGCTGGCATTTGCCGCTGTGATCGTACCTTCTTTCGCAAACGCGGGACGGAGTTGCGGGATTTTGTCTAGATTCGCCTTGTGTGGTTGCTCATCATCCGCGACGACACGCTCAACCCCACGAATATTGATTGTTACTGGCGCCATTTCTTGAGTTAGGGCATTGGACTCAATCGCCTGTTTGGCGCGTGTGAGGGACGCGATTGCAAAATCATCCATTTCTTGGCGAGTGATGCCGTAGGCGTCCGCTGTTGCTTGAGCAAACGCACCCATCGCTTTGCCTTCGTAGGCATCTTCGAGCCCATCGATAAACATATGGTCAAAGATTTGTTGGTGGCCCATTCTCAGTCCAGCACGTGCGCCTGGCATCAGATAAGGCGCATTACTCATACTTTCCATGCCGCCAGCAATAACGATATCGTTGGTACCTGCTGCGATTGAGTCGTGGGCGTAAATGGTGGCCTGCATACCAGAGCCACACAGCTTGTTCAGTGTGACTGCACCGGTTGAAGCGGGGATTCCGGCGGCGATGGCCGCTTGGCGCGCGGGCCCTTGCTTGAGACCTGCAGGAAGGACGCAGCCCATGAAGACTTCATCTATCGCTTCGGCTGGAACAGCTGTACGTTCAAGTATTTTGCGGATCGCGGTGGCGGCGAGCTGCGGTGCTGAAACACTGGCTAACTCTCCACCCAAGGCGCCCATGGGTGTTCTAGCGCCGTCAACGATGACAATGCTTTGGCTCATAAGTCACAGTCCTAAATGCGTGAATTGGGGTGAGCATTTAGCCACAGACACGCTCTGGTCTCAACTGATGGCACCTGTTTGCTGCGATTCGTGACTAAAGAGCTTGCCGCGAGATGCCTGCCGATAGCGAGAAGGCGTCATGCCGGATTGAGTTTTGAACCAACGACTGAACTGTGTGTGATCGTGAAAGCCGAGTTGCCAAGCCAGCTCATTAATGGCCAGGTTACTGTGGCGTAACAATTTTTTGGCTTGCTCGGTACGTCGCTTATGGTGGTACAGCAGCGGACTTAGCCCTGTAGCCTGTTTGAAGCGACGACTTAAAGTGCGCTCACTAATCCCCACGGCGTTCGCCAGTGCGTCTAAGGTTATTGTCTGGATACTGCGTTGCTCGATCCATGCTTGGGCTTCCAACATCAATTCATCGTGATGGAGGAGGCTGCCATGATCTTGAAATGCCGCGGCTTCGAAAGGGGCTCTAATTTCAGGAGAGAACTGCTGCTCGATCGCGTGCGCAATCGAGGCACCCAACTTTTGCTCGATCAAGTGCACCATAAGATCAGCAATGGAATTGACACTCCCAACGCAAAAGAGTGAGTCACTCTGAGTGATTAAGTGTCGCCGTTTGAGTCTGACGTGAGGATAACGCTGGGCGAATAGATCAAAGTAAGCCCAATGAGTCGTTGCGGCACGATGATCGAGCAGCCCTAACTCTGCCAGAATAAAGCTCGCGGTACCGACGCTACAAATCATCTGCTGATGGGCTAGGGCATTGTTGAGGTAAGGTGAGAGTTCAGCTGCAGTGCGGCGCAACGATTTCAGTGGGTTGCGCCACATGGCCGGAATGATCCAGATGTCGGTATCGTGGTTGAGCACTGCAGATGCGGTGTGTTGCAGAGCAAGGCCGCCGGGTAATACGACATCTCCCCCGTCGATATTGATGATCTGAGTCCGCACACTGGGAGCTTTGAGATGGTGCTTCGCCTGCACAATTTGGCCCGCCGCCATCCATATTTCGAGGGGTAGCATGAAGCTTGACGCGAGCGATTGAGACGTGACCAACGCGGATATCGTAATCATATGGCTTTAAATGTCAAATAATTGGCTATCATTGAATAGTATTTGCGGTAATGCAAGCAGTACACTCATGGCATTTGGCGTAGAGAGCACAGTATGAGTGGCATGGCTTTACCTGTAATCGTTGGCGTCGGTGGCATTAATGCAGCGGGACGAAGCTCTGGCTATCAGTCTTATCAGTCTATGGTGCGACCGATGTTATCCCCTCGGCAACAGCAAGCCAATATCCTTGCTATGGGCACATTGATGGACTTAACGAATCCCACCCTGGCAGAGGTGCAGCGCGGCACAATGATTCGTGCTATTGAAGCCAGCTATTTCGATACCAGCGCCACACCATGGCAGGCCGGGATTGAGCTTCAGGGGGCGGGGGAAGAACTCAGTTTTCATATCAATGCACGTCGTGCCCCCAATCCCCTGCCGCAGAATTGGCGGGTGCTGGGTTCAGACAATGACGTACTCCACATTAGTGCTACGGGTGGTGTCGATTGCCTCGTACCGAGTGTGCGCGATTTTCCAGTCAAAACCGCAGCAATGTTACCGGGAGGCTTTGATCCCGGCGCACTCTATGCTTCTCGCAACCATCCTAAAGGTCTGCAAATGGCTTTATTTGCTGCATCGGATGCATTAGGGGATTGCGGATTAGAGTGGTCATTTTTGCAGAGTCAGGTGGCGGCCGATCAAGTCAGTGTTTATGTTGGCAGTGCCATGGGACAATTGGACTACCATGGGGCCGGCGGGATGCTTTCAGCCAGACTTCGCGGTGGTCGCGTCACTTCTAAGCAGTGTCCGCTGTCGCTCGCTGAAATGCCGGCAGATTTTATTAATGCCTATGTACTTGGGCATGTTGGTCGCACTGGTGCGGCTTTGGGCGCATGTGCTTCTTTTTTATACAATCTTCGAATGGGGGTTGAGGATATACAGGCGGGTAGGGCGCACATCGCTTTCGTGGGTGGCGCAGATGCTCAGGTCTTACCTGAAGTCATGGACGGTTATGCGGCGATGGGAGCTCTGGCTACCCCAGAGGGCTTGGCGGCGATCGATGGGGTCTCGGTTGATGCCGCAGATCTTCGTTCAATTTGCCGTCCTTTCGGCGAGAACTGTGGTTTCACGATGGGTGAATCTGCTCAAGTGATTATGCTGATGTCCGATGAGTTGGCCTTGCGCGTTGGGGCTCAAATCTACGGTAGTACCCCTCGAGTTGAAGTCTGTTCCGATGGTCACAAGAAGAGTATCTCTGGGCCTGGAGCGGGCAACTATGTCACGGTCGCGAAAATTCTGAGTCAGGCGCGCGCAATCCTCGGAGACCACAGTCTGTGCCATCATGGCTTGGTGCAAGCGCATGGCACTAGTACGCCTCAAAACCGAGTGACTGAGGCACTGATTCTGAATCGAACGGCGCAGGCTTTTGGGATTGAATCGTGGCCCATCACTGCCATTAAAACTTACATCGGTCATTCACTCAGTGCGGCATCAGCGGATCAGCTGGTGGCATCACTGGGCGTGTGGCAATACGGAGTGATCCCGGGAATCGAACATACACGTAGCATCGCAGAGGATGTCGAGCAGGAAAGGCTCGATTTTCTGCTGGAACATCGACGAATCGACCCCGCAGCACTTGATTATGCGGTGCTTAACTCGAAAGGTTTCGGTGGAAACAATGCGTCGGCTTTAATTCTGAGTCCGGCTAAAACTCACCACATCATGCGTGCTCGAACCGACGCTAGTGCGTGGGCCAATTACTTGGACAAGTGCGCGGCCACGGCAGAGCGCAGCCGTTCATATGACAAGTTGATGGCGGCAGAAATTCAGCCCACACGCTACTTGTTCGACCATCAAGTCGCGACCGATAACGACGTTACAGTCACCGCTTCAGAGGTCTTGATTCAGGGCTATGGCAGCATTTCACTCGACCCCACACCGACGGGCTACGACTGCTTGTAACATTGTTGCACCCCCGGCCACTAGGCCGTAAGCTTGCGGTCAATTCGAAGTGATGGATGATGTATTGATGCGATGGATTAACACCAAAGCGCTGCGGTTTTTGCTCTTGGGTTTAGTGTTTTATACCTTGATGCAACTCTTGTTTCCTGAACCAAAGCCTCAGATCGGACCGCTCGCTCAGGGTCGTATCGATGCCTTGGTTGACGAATGGCAAGCCTTGATGGGGCGGCCGATGTCTGACAGTGAGCGGGACAGCGTTCTGTTGGCTGAGCTCGATCGCGATATGTTGTTCGCCAAGGCACTAGAGCTTGAGCTGCACCTGATCGATCCGGTTATCGAGCAGCGATTGATTCGCAATATTGATTTTTTGGGACTGCACTCAGATCAAGAGGATGCCAAAAAGCTAGCGGCCGCACTCGCCATGCGGATGCATTTGGGCGATGAAGTGATTAAGCGCCGATTGATTCAACTTGCCGAGGAGTGGCTGTTGTTGACCAATCCGCCAGTGCCAGTCACCGAACAGGGCGTGAGCGACTATTTTGAAGCGAATGAAGAGACGTTCTGGGCTCCCGAACGCTATACCCTCGCGCACGTGTTCTTTCCTCGTGAACGAGAAGCGGAGGTCCATGCACTTGAACAGGCGATCGCTGCTGAGTCTCTGACCCATGCGCAGGCCTTGCTCCGAGGTGCACCATTTCTGCCCGGATACCAATTCAATCAGCAGACTGCCGAACAACTCGCACGCCAGTTAGGTGCTGGCTTTGTGACCAACTGGCTGGCGACTCAGCCTGTGTCGCAGACGTGGTCGCCGCCAGTTACCTCAACCTTTGGCTGGCACCTTGTGTGGCTCGACAATCTCACTCCCGGTCGAGCTCTGAGCATAGAGGAAGTACGCCCAGACATCGTCGCCAGCCTCGAGCGCCAGCGACGCGCCGATGCACTCGAAGAGGCCAAACAAGCCCTGCGTAACGATTACGAGATGATGTTATGAGACTCTTACTTTGTTTTCTGGGGTGTTTGTGTTTTGTGAATGCTGCACACGCGCACCGTTTTGCACCCTCATCGCTTCAGATAATAGAAGGGTCGGATTATCGCTACGAGGTGTTGTGGAAAACACCGATGCAAACCACGTCTAATACCCCGCTCATTCCCGTCTTGCCGTCCGAGTGTGTGATTTTGCAAGCCAGCGAGCCGCAGCTAGAGGGCACCGCGTACATGCAGCGCTGGAGCGCTGATTGCGGTGCGTACTCGCAAGGATTAATTGAGCAGGATATCCGAGTGGACGGGTTGGCACAGAATCAGGCCAGCGCCATTGTGTCGTTGACGTATCAGGACGGACGCTCGTGGCAGTCCGTGTTGTCCGCCGAGCAGACTTTTGACACGATCCCCGCTGCCCCAACGGCAGCAGGCGTGCTCGGTTCTTATATTGTGCTCGGGGGAGAACATATCTGGGCAGGTCCCGATCATCTTTTGTTCGTGTTGGGTCTTGTGTTGTTGGTGTCGGGGCTGCGTTCTTTATTAATTACCATCACAGCATTTACAGTGGGACACAGCATTACTCTGGCACTGGTGACACTGGGCGTATTTGATTACCCGGTAAGTTTGGTGGAGTTTCTGATTGCATTGAGTATTTTTATGTTGGCACTCGAGGTTAACGCAGACAAGCCGGGTTGGTTTGCTCGTTTTCCCTGGGCCGTAGCGGTCGGGTTCGGGCTGCTACACGGGATGGGCTTTGCTGGGGCCTTGGCCGAAGTGGGCTTACCTCAAGGTCAGGTCCCTTTGGCGCTGTTGTCATTTAATATCGGGATAGAGCTGGGGCAGATTCTGTTTGTACTGCTGATTGTGATGCTCGGTTACGTCCTAAAACATAAAGCATCGTCGTTGCAGCAAAGGGCTGCGCCGGTTGCCATTTACGGCATGGGCGGCGTTGCTGCTATGTGGTGCATTGAACGAGGCTTGTCGGTACTGGGCGTTTAAGGGCAAGCAAGGCTAGGGCGCCTGCCCCGGCCAGTTAGCCATGTCTACCCATGGGTGCAAGGCGAGGCCAATGCCTTCCTCAACGTAGTTATCGTTTTCCAGGATCGTGCGACGACGTTCATATCGGGTGCCGGATCGAACATCGATAGCATCGGTAGCATCTAGCCCCCCGCGCCCAAGAAACACGCGCTCTAAACCCTGATTGAATACGACTACCTGAAGCGAGACCACCGACGCAAGTTGGTTCCAATCAAAGCCAGCTGGGATAGCCGTTCCCGGGCCTTGCAGAGTGGGCTTACGACTCACCCCATCCCAGCGAGCTTCATGGTTCATGCCGTTATTGAACATCATTTGTAGCTCTATAAGATCGGTAAACACAATGGCATCGACCTGAGATGTGGCGACCAGCTGGTCTTTGACCGTATTCATGATTTGTACAAAGGTTTTCATGTTGACGCGACCCGTCGTTGGGTCAAATGGATCGCCATAAGCTCGCACCGCGGTGTTCCACTCTCTTACGAAATGACGTTGTGGCAAGACCTTGTAGCCTGCTTGTTTAAGACGTTGGCTCAAGAGGGCATCGATGCGCTCTTCATGTTTCTCGAGATAGGACCGTGATGGTCCGCTAATGTTGACGTGCGCCAGAACGATGGTTTTGGTCGTCGTTGGGTTCAGCTGCACTGAGTCATATTCAGCATTAAATGTGGTCGGGTTGTAGCGCGGCCCTGAGGCGCAACCCGAAAAGATCAAAAGGGCGGTTATCAGACCGAACGCTGAGCTTAGACGTAACAGGTGCTTCAAAATCATAGTAGACTCGTTGCTAGATACACCACGACACTGTAGCAAAAAAAATGATGCCTGTTGATGAGTCAGTTCAAGTTTGTTTGTCGAGTGACATTTTGGGGAGCGGTCCACCTCTGTTGTTGCTTCACGGTTTATTTGCGAGCAAAAGTAATCTGCGCGGGCTTGCCAAGGCCTTGTCTGCTGATTTTGAGGTTCATAGTCTAGATCTTCCGTTACATGGCGCATCGGCACAGTATCGAGCCAGTACCATCGAAGAATTTGCCGATGCAGTGATGCACTACTGTGTGCTGAAGCAGCTTTCGAATCCTGTGGTGCTGGGACATTCGCTCGGCGGGAAGGTCGCTATGAGTTGCGTCAATCGTGAATCGGTGACATTAAGAGCCCTGGTCGTGGCGGATATTGCGCCGGTGTTGTATCAGGCTTCGCACGCCAAGGTGTTTCAAGCGATCGAGCGTGTCATAGAAGCTCAGCCAGTGACGAGAGAGGCGGCAAGATCGATTGTTCAAACTGCCGTTCAGGATAGCGCTGTGGTTGAGTTCTTGCTGACCCAGCTGCGTCGAGGCGACTCGACTCAAGCCTTAGAGTGGCAGTTTGATGCGAAGCGACTGCAGGAGACTTATCCGGAGTTATTGGCAGCGCCTCGGCATTTGACACCTTCGAATCAACCCACACTGTTTATTCGGGGCGCTGAATCCAATTATATCGGTGCCGACGAAACGCGTGTCATTAGATCACTTTTTGCCGGTTGCCAGATTGTTGCTTTAAAAGGCGCTGGGCATTGGCCTCACATTGAGGCCCCCGGCGCGTTTCTCGCGATTACTCGTCATTTTTTGCTGAATCGAGCCGTCGAGTGACTCCCGCATCGCATAATATTAGCACGCCTTGCTTCACGGTTTGTGTTGGTGACATCTGACTTAAACTATGGCGTGTTTTGCAAGCATTTTTTCTAAAATTTTGATCACAAATGCCTACTCTTTTTTCCACAGAATCTGTGGATAACTTAGTGGGTAATTTGTT
>OBNU01000099.1_pt1 | contig 11622 bp, 9 predicted proteins | sample 1494211 | NCBI WGS metagenome assembly OBNU01 (sample SAMEA3275559, study PRJEB22092) | marine metagenome | biome: ENVO:01000252 "freshwater lake biome"; feature: ENVO:00002042 "surface water"; material: ENVO:00000021 "freshwater lake" | collected 2014-06-21T10:00:00+00 | depth 2 m | reverse complement strand
CCAGATCCAACAACATATCCTTGTCGGCGATGTCGATTCCAAACTCCAGCAAAACTCCGGCTTGGTGAGCGTCGTTGCCGTCTTTGCCCTCCAGAACCCCCTGTCAGCGCCATGGCGACTTGCCCTGCTGCTCCAAACGATCGTGGCATCGTAACTGAAATCGTTTGTGCATTTTCATCTGCAGCATTGATAATCTGTCCAGAGAATTCGGCAACTCCTCCAATCACTGTAGGCTCAAACGAGACTGTTGCAAAATGTAGCTATGCTCCTTTCAAGTATGTCGTGGTCGATCCACCGAAAGACAGTACACCCTGAGAACAACGCTCTCGTGGCTTCAATAGAGGACTTAAGAGCCAAATTACCTTCTGAGTTAGTTGAACTCTTTGACAAAAAGATTCAGCGGGGAGCGGCAGTTGGAAGGCTCACTGGATCAAGCTGCAGCGCTTGCAACATGAACCTCAACTCAACCGCAATGGCTGAAATTAGCCGCGTCCCAGCTGATGAGCTTGCCACCTGCAGTGAGTGCTCGGCGATGTTGGTCAGAGCATGATCTTTCTCTACGCCGATGGGGCGTCGAGAGGCAATCCAGGGCCGGCCGCCTATGGCGTGCACATAATCGACAACGAGGGAAATCTCATTGCTGACTTCGGAGAGAATCTCGGGACCGCAACCAATAACCAGGCTGAATATGCAGGTGTGATCGCTGGGCTTCGCTATCTCAGCACAACCAGTCACCGCCAGGTGACCATTCGCCTTGATTCGAAGCTGGTCGTCGAACAACTCTCTGGTCGCTGGAAGATAAAGAACTCTGGCATGCAGGAGCTGGCAATTGAAGCAAGGGGCCTGCTGAACCAATTCGACGCCACGTTCGAGTGGGTACCAAGAGAGCAAAATTCACATGCGGATGCCAACGCCAATCGGGCTTTGGACGAGGGTGACTTCACCTCAACCGAGAAGGCGAATCTGCCACTTAGCTCTATTCAGCCCCGCTCAATTAGGGCTCCGAGGCAGTATCAAGAGCCAACGACAATTGCGGTCGTCAGACACGGCCACACAGTCAACACCGAAAAGAATCTGATTTCTGGGGGAGACGGAACCGATCCTGAGCTGAGCGAGCTGGGTCTCTTTGAAGCCAGCGCGGCAGCCAAGCAGCTGCCTATCCTGCTCAGCGAGTTCGGCCTGCCGGAGCTGTCCCGGGTTTATCACTCGCCGATGCTGAGAACAACTCAAACTGGCAGCGCAATAGCTAAAGACAGTCTGGAGCTCATCTCAGATGTGCGGCTGAAGGAAATTGGGTTTGGCGACTGGGAGATGCTTGAGATGGCCCAGCTTGAAACAGACGAGCTGGACCTAGTGAGCGCCTGGAGAGGATCGCTCGAGGTGGCGCCCCCCAATGGGGAATCCGTGTTGGACATGCAGTCAAGGGTCTGGGCAGCGCTAGAGGAAATCATCGAGGAAAATCGCGGTAAGGCGGTGGCGGTAGCCACTCACATGATGCCAACCAGAGCATTTTCTGCGGCCGCTTTTAGGGGCGCAAAGAATGCCTACTTCAACCTGAATTCTTCCCCTGGTGGCATCAGCATCTATCGCTTTTTCGACATGGACTTCGCAGAGGTCTTCGTTCTCAACTCTTGCCAACACCTGATCCGAAACTAGGCTTGTAGGCGATGGGTCGGCCAGACGGTCGCGACATAGTCGAGGAACGTCCGGGCTCCACAGAGCGAGGTGGTGGGTAACGCCCACCCGGGGTAACCCGAGAGATAGTGCAACAGAAAGTAAACCGCCCGCAAGGGTAAGGGTGAAACGGTGGTGTAAGAGACCACCAGCGGAGTAGGTGACTATTCCGGCTAGGTAAACCTCACCTGGAGCAAGACCAAGCAGGAGGCAGGGCTGCTCGCCTAATGCCTCCGGGTAGGTTGCTAGAGCCACCGAGCAATCGGTGGCCGAGATAGATGACCGTCAGCGCGAAAGCGCTACAGAACCCGGCGTATCGGCCGACCCATCATTCACTTGCATAGGCAAGAGCTGCAGCACCGATAATCCCAGCGGAGTTCTGCAGAGCTGCTGGAACGATTTCAGTTTTCAGCTTTAGTAGCGGCAAGAACTGCTCGTGTGACTTACTAACGCCGCCTCCGACAATGAATAGATCCGGGGTAAAGAGTTTCTCGAGCGTTGAGAAGTAAATCTGAAGCCTTTCGGCCCACTCTTCGAAGCTCAAGCTGTCTCGCTCCATAGCCGCAAAGGACGCACGAGTCTCGTAGTCGACCCCGTCAATTTCGAGGTGACCGAGCTCAGCATTTGGTATCAGTACACCGTTATAGAACAGCGCGCTCCCTATTCCGGTTCCTAGCGTGGTCATTACGGTTAGCCCCGAGCGCTTTCTGCCCGCACCAAACTTGACCTCTGCCACTCCTGCTGCATCGGCATCATTGATCACGTGAACGTGTCGGTTCAAGGTGTTTGAGAAAAGCTCATCAGCATCCAGTCCTATCCAACGATCACTAACGTTTGCAGCCGACTGGGTGATCCCGTGCTTCACAACAGCAGGGAAACAGATGCCTAGGGCGCGCTCCGGTTGGTCGTCGACGGCAGCGGCAATCTCTCTCACCACCTCGGCTATGGCCTCGGGCTCTCCACCCTCTGGTGTGCCGAGCTTGATGCGCTCGGATCTAAGCTCTCCGGTCTTTGTGCTGACTAGGGCGCCCTTGATGCCGGTGCCACCGATGTCTATTCCTACTGCCTTCTTGCTCATTTAGCCTCCGTAAGAATTTCAGGCCCATCTTCGGTGATGTGAATGGTGTGTTCAAACTGTGCCGTCAGGGACTTGTCCTTCGTGGTTACCGTCCAACCGTCTTCCCACATATCCCACTCGTGGCTGCCAAGGGTAATCATCGGCTCGATTGTGAAGACCATGCCCGTTTCGATAACTGTTGAGTATTCGGGTGCGTCGTAGTGGGGGATGATAAGACCGGTGTGAAAGCTCGTTCCCACCCCGTGCCCCGTGAAATCTCGAATCACCCCGTAGCCAAAGCGCTTGGCGTATGACTCAATCGCCCTTCCAATCACGCTTACCTCGCGTCCAGGCAGGGCAGCCCTGATGCCTCGGTGCATGGCTTCTTTGGTGCGTTCAACCAGATCGATTGCTTCCTGAGATCCCTCACCAATAATCACAGAGCCGTTTGTGTCGCCGTGGACGCCGTCAATGTAGGCGGTGATGTCCACATTGAGTATGTCCCCCTCACGCATGATCGTGTCGTCTGGAATACCGTGGCAGACCACCTCATTCAAAGATGTACAGATTGATTTTGGGAAGCCCCGGTAATCCAGAGTCGAAGGATAGGCGCCGTTTTCAATTAGAAACTCATGACCAATTCGATCTAAATCATCGGTTGTCATCCCAGGCTTTGCGCTTCCAAGAATGAGCTCCAGGGCTCTTGCCGCAAGCTTTGAAGCTGCGCGGATCTTTGCAACAGTGGCCTGGTCGTAGCGGTCTCCTGTTGTGTGGGGGGTAGGAGCTGGCTTGCCCACATACTCTGGTTTTTTGATGCTGGCTGGAACTTCGCGTCTAGGGGAGAGCTTTCCTGGGACCAGGTGACCTCTAGCATTTACGGGCATTGCGCTTATCTTATTTTTCTAAGGCGGTATCTTTGGTTTCATGGCCGAAGAGTTGAAGTATTGGTTCAATCAAAAAACTCGTGAAGTAGAAAAGGGACCGAAGTCTCTAGCGGTAAACCGTCTCGGTCCTTTTGAGTCTTTCGAGGAAGCAGCTAGGGCCGAAAAACTCATCTTTGAACGCGCTAGGCGTTTGCGCGAAGAGGACGCAAAGGATTGGGACGAGGACTAGAAGCTCTGATCCTTGGTTGGAAAAGCTCCCTCGGCAACCTCAGTTCTGTAGCGTGTGGCAGCGTCTGTGAGGAGCTCTCGAAGGTTTAGGTAGCTCTTTGAGAATGACGGGGAGCGTCCCGAGAGGCCTGCAAAGTCAGTCCAAACCAGGACCTGTCCGTCAGTGCCGGCCCCTGCGCCAATTCCGATCGTTGGGATTGTTAGCTCGCTCGTTATCTCAGCCGCCAGATCAGCTGGGACCATCTCGAGCACAACAGCAAAAGCGCCAGCTTCTTCAATGGCTAGGCAGTCTTCGCGCAGTCGCTTCGCGGCCTCGTCGTTCTTGCCTTGTATTTTGTAGCCACCTAGCGCATGCACGGACTGGGGCGTGAAGCCCGCATGACCCATAACGGGGATACCGCTATCCACCAGGTGTCTAATTTGCTCGGACTTCGGGCCCTCTAGCTTGACGGCATGGGCTCCGGTTTCCTTCATGACCCTGATTGAGTTCTTAAGTGCTTGGTCGGCAGATTCTTCGTAGGAGCCAAATGGAAGGTCGAATACGACGAGTGCGCTCTTGGCCGATCTCGCCACAGCCTTCCCAAAGGGAATCATTTCATCAAGCGTCACCGAGATGGTGTCGTCGTTTCCAAGTACGGTGTTGCTCGCACTGTCACCAACTAGCAGTACCTCGATACCGACAGCATCAAAGATTTCAGCAGTCTGTTGGTCATAGCTGGTTAGGCAGCTGAACTTTTTTCCGTTTCGCTTCAGCTCTAAGAGTGTGGATGTTCTGATTTTCATAGTTTCCCAAAACGAGTTGTAATTGGAACTCTACGCCCAGAACCGAATGCCACAGCAGTTGTCTTGGTCCCGATAGCCCCTTGAGAGCGTTTCCACTCAGCCGCACGCACCTTGCTATCAACTTCGCTTACAAGTTCCCGCTCGAAGCCGAGGGCAACGACCTCATCCACGGTTGCCGTCTTTTCAATAAGTAGCCGAAGAATGTCATCGAGCAGGTTGTAGTCCGGCAGCGAGTCGGAATCAAGTTGCCCAGGGCTGAGCTCCGCGGACGGTGGCTTCTCTATTGATGAAATAGGAACTAATTCCTTGCCCCTGCTGGCATTTAGCCACCTTGCTAGTCTCCAGACATCGGTCTTGAGAATGTCTTTGATTGGAGCAAAACCCCCTGCGGAATCTCCATACATTGTTGAATAACCAACGGCTATTTCACTCTTGTTGCCTGTTGTTAGGAGCAGTCTTCCCTCGGAGTTGGAGATTGCCATGAGGGTGACCGCACGAATCCTTGCTTGAACGTTTTCGCCTGCAAGTCCCTTGAGGTCGACCATATCTTCAAAGGCAACGTGAGCTTTATCTATTGGGATGACGCGAAACTCACAACCTAGGTTCTTTGCAAGCTGCCGGGCGTCTGCAAGTGAATGATCTGAGGAATAGCGGGAAGGAAGACCTACCCCCAACACTGCCTGGGGGCCAAGCGCATCAACCGCAATTGCTGCAGTTAGAGCGCTGTCAATGCCGCCTGAGAAACCAAGTAAAACCTTGTCTTGACCCGTCTTTCCGCAATAGTCGCGCAGACCTGTTACCAGCACCTTATAAAGCCTTTGGGGCTCGTCGTCGAGCACTGGCTCAAGCTCCATTGTCTCCGTTATAAACAGGCCAGATTCCATCCCGGCTCGGTAGAGCTCATGGCCGTCTTTACCCATTAGGAAGCTGTCGCCATCAAAGACCAGGTCATCCTGCCCTCCAGCAAGGTTGGCATAGGCGATAGCGAAGCCTCTTTGGTAGCTAATTGCCGCGTTACGCCTGCGCGACTGAATGTCGCGGGTGTAGGGAGACCCATTAGGAACTACCAGTAGGTCAACGCCAGCATTTGCTAACTCATCACGCTGGGGAGCTTCCGGGTGCCAAATGTCTTCACAAATTGCTACCGCAACCCTTTGGCCCTGTAGTTCAAAAAGGAGTTCGCTCGAGCCAGGCACGAAGTTGCGCCAGTCGTCAAATACGTCGTAGTTAGGCAGGTACTTCTTGTCGTAGCGACCGATAACCACACCGCCTGAGAAGACGGTGGCGGAGTTATGGGCGGAGGCGTAGGAAGACTGCTGGCCTGAGTGCGTCGCTGCAGCGCTGACGTGCCCAAGAACCACGGTAAGGGAGGCAAGTCTTGGGTCTGCACTTTCAGCCACAAGCTGCTCCAGCGCTTCCTGCGTTGCAGAGATTATGTCCGCGCGATAGCTGAGATCTCCAAGCGGATAGCCGCAGAGAGCTAGCTCGCCGAAGATCAACAGATCGACCTTTTCGGCCGCATCCTTCATGATCTGAAGTATTTGTTTTGAGTTATGTGCAAAGTCACCCACGACGGGGTTGATCTGGCCAAAGCCAATACGGATTTCTTGCACAAGCACTAGCCTATTAGGAGTGTCAGGAGGCTGTAATGGACAAGCAACAAGAGTTCGTACTTCGCACCATTGAGGAGCGCGGCGTAAAGTTCATCAGGCTCTGGTTTACCGACGTTGCCGGAACCCTGAAATCTGTCGCCGTTGCGCCTGCCGAAATCGAGGGTGCATTTGCGGAGGGCATAGGTTTTGACGGCAGCGCTATCGAGGGTCTTGCCCGCACATCAGAGGCTGACATGCTGGCAATCCCAGACCCCAGCACCTTTCAAATCTTGCCTTGGCGGGGCAGCGTTGACCCTGCCGCCAGGATGTTCTGCGACATTGCCACACCAGATGGCCAACCTGCCGCTGCAGACCCCAGAAATGTGCTTCGAAAGGCCCTAGACAAGGCCGCATCGCTTGGCTTTAGCTTTTATGTCCACCCCGAGATCGAGTTTTATCTCCTGAAATCGTCGGAGCTCGGGGCTGATGGTCTGCCAATGCCAGTGGATCAGGCCGGATATTTTGACAATGTGCCCGGTGGCACAGCTCACGACTTCAGGCGCAGAGCCGTCACAATGCTTGAGCAGCTGGGGATTTCGGTAGAGTTCTCCCACCACGAGGGCGGTCCTGGTCAGAACGAGATTGACCTGCGCTATGCAGATGCTCTTTCAATGGCTGACAACGTCATGACATTTAAGACCGTGATCAAGGAGGTGGCGATCGAGCAGGGGGTTTATGCAACCTTCATGCCCAAGCCCTTCACAGACCAACCCGGTAGCGGTATGCACACCCACTTCTCGCTATTTGAGGGGGATAAGAACGCCTTCTTCGACGCCAGCGCCGAATACCACCTTTCCAACACCGCTAGAAAGTTCATGGCCGGTGTCCTCAAGCACGCGCCAGAAATCACGCTGGTCACCAACCAGTTCGTGAATAGCTATAAGCGTCTTTGGGGCGGGGGAGAGGCACCAAGCTATGTCAGTTGGGGCCACAACAACCGCAGTGCACTAATTCGCGTGCCGCTTCACAAGCCAGAGAAGGCGCAGAGCACGCGTATCGAGTACCGCGCAATGGACAGCGCCGCAAACCCATATCTTGCCTACTCACTACTTCTCTCAGCGGGCCTAAAGGGTATTGAGGAGAACTACGAGCTGCAGGTCGAGACCGAGGATGATGTCTGGTCTCTAAGCGATATGGAGCGGCGTGCAATGGGTATCGAAGCCCTGCCGCAGTCGCTAGACCACGCTATTAGAAAGCTGGAGGAAAGTGAGCTGGCAGCCGAGGTCCTCGGCGAGCGAGTCTTTAGCTATGTGCTTGCCAACAAGAGAAATGAGTGGGCAGAGTATCGCTCTCAGGTCACTCCTTTTGAAATCGAGCAAAACCTCCGCACTCTCTAAATGACCAGAGGTCGCAGCAATCCGCTAAGCGAGCTGGCAAAGCTAGGCTTCGAAAACCTCAGTGAGACTGTCTCAAAACTGGATCGCCTCGTTGAGCTTGTGGGGGACTGGGGCCACTCCGCACTTACTTCTTTAGCTGGTGCCGCATCCCCAGATAGGGCGCTTGATTTTCTCCTCAGGATGGCTGAAATCCAACCAAAGGCAGTCTCCAAAACACTCTCAGACTCGTCCATGGCTGAGAGGTTTTGTCGAATCACAGGCGCCTCTGATGGTATAGCCGAGCACTTGCTGCGCCACCCTCAGTCGTTCAAGCTTCCCAAGAAGCCGGAGCTGGGCAAGAACTACAAGGTCGCCTCGTCCTCGCGCAAAGATTTAAGGGTTAGTTACAGAGACTCTCTTCTAAGAATCATTGACTGGGACCTCTCTCAGAAAGACCCGGCCGCTGCATATCGTGATATTTCTATAGCGCTCACGGAGCTTACGGACGAGACACTCAAGAGCGCTATCGAGGTCGCAATTGCCGAATTAGTGGCGGAGGGCCGCCTCAAACCGGAGGATGTGGAGCCACTTCCGCTCGCCGTTATTGCAATGGGTAAAACCGGTGCTAAGGAGCTCAACTACGTATCCGACGTAGATGTGATTTACGCTGCGACCAGCACAGAAAGTGTTGATGTCGCGACCAAGATTGCCACTCGAATGCAGCAAGTAATCGATGCGGTCGAGGTTGAACCTGGGCTGTGGCAGGTTGACCCGAATCTAAGGCCAGAGGGTAAGTCAGGGGCACTGGTTCGCACTCTTGAGGCTCACACTGCCTACTACCAAAAGTGGGCGGAGCCCTGGGAGTTTCAGGCGCTTCTCAAAGCTCGCTTTGCGGCTGGAAATTCCGAACTCGGCCAGGCCTACATTTCGACCATCAAGCCCATGATCTGGCAGTACCAGGATCGCTCGGCCATTGTCGACAGCGCTAGACACCTCAGAAAGCGAGTGCTGGACAACATTCCCGCGGAAGAGCGGGCAAGCAACCTAAAGCTCGGTCGTGGCGGGCTGAGAGATGTCGAATTCACTGCGCAGCTACTGCAGTTGGTGCACGGTGTTGGCGATGAGTCACTCCACGTGATGGACACGCTAAGTGCTCTTGAGGCTCTTAGTGATGCAGGACTTCTATCCCGTTCTGATAAATCCAAGCTCGCCGCCCACTACCGCTTCCTCAGGGCTTTAGAGCACCGGATTCAACTGCAAAAGCTAAGGCGCTCCCACCTCATACCATCTAGGGAAGAGGAATTTAGAAGAGTCGCCCGCGGACTGGGACTAAGTGCCGCGGAACTTACTGCTCGCCTCGAGAGTGTCCGCGCGGAGGTTGCCGAGCTTCACGACTCGGTGTTCTATCGTCCTCTACTGGCTGCCACAGCTGCTCTTACTCCCGGAGAGATCACCCTTAGTGCCGAGGATGTTGAGCGAAGACTTGTGGCACTTGGATTCGTGGACCCCAAGGGTGCGCTGAATCACATCAATGCCCTCACCACTGGTGTCTCTAGGAGAGCGACGATTCAGCGGACCCTCTTGCCCGTTTTGATTCGCTGGATGGCAGAGGGCACCGACCCAGATCGAGCCCTCTTGAGCTTCAGGCGTCTAAGTGAAGAGCTTGGCGAGACGCCATGGTTCTTGCGAATGCTACGAGATTCATCCGGGGCGGCAGAACGACTGATGAGGGTGTTGTCCTCCTCTGGCATGGTGGCCAGAGTGCTAGAGCGAATCCCTGATGCAACCTCTTGGTTTGGCGATGATTCAGAGCTTCTGCCGAGGGATGTTGGCGTAATTGAGTCGGAGATGCTGGCGGTGGTCTCAAGACAGGAGGAGACCGCTACAGCAGCAGACCTAATCAGGAACATCCGCAGAAGAGAGACCCTACGGGTTGCCATTGGGGCGGTCCTGGGGGTCAGCAGTATGGCTCAAATTAGCAAGGGCCTAAGCGCAATCATGGATTCCTACCTCCGCACCATGCTTGTGCTCGCTAAGGAGTCGGATGAAATCGATCTAGGCATCGTTGCGATGGGTCGTCTCGGCGGTGAGGAGTTGGGCTTTGGTTCGGACGCGGATGCAATGCTTGTCTACCTCTCAAAGAGCGAGGATGCGCAAGCAGTCGCGGAGCGGGTGAGCTCACGTCTGCTGGCACTGGTTAAGGACTCCATCATGGCTTTTGAGCTGGACCTAGGGCTTAGGCCTGAGGGCAAAAATGGTCCAAGGGTCAGGTCCCTCGAAAGTTACAGGGCCTACTTCGAGAAGTGGGCCGACACCTGGGAGTACCAGGCGCTGTTGAGGGCAAGAGTAATTTCCGGTTCAGAGCAGCTCGCCTCTGAATTTACGTCTCTGATGGACGCCTTCCGCTATCCAGAAAAGCTAACCGCTAGTCAGCTGACTGAGATTCGCAGAATCAAGGCGCGCGTTGAAACAGAGCGTCTTCCTCAGGGCGCGGATCCTGCAAGGCACCTCAAGCTAGGCAAGGGCTCCATCAGTGATGTCGAGTGGTTGGTTCAGCTGTTTCAACTAAGAAATGCATTCCAAGATTCAAAGCTTAGAGTCCTCGGAACTTTAGAAGCACTAGATGAACTTGAGTCACTTGGAAAGATTTCTAAGCAGGAGGCGCAATCCCTGCGAGCCGCCTGGCTCCTAGCTTCGCGTTGCAGGAGTGCCTTGGTATTGGCGGTAGACAAGTTGGTCGACATTCTTCCTGCGGACAGGAAGCAGCTAGAGGCGATGGCCAGAATTCTGGAATACGCACCTGGTTCGGCATCGCGTTTGGAGGAGGACTACCTCAGCGCGACACGCAAAGCCAGAGCTGTCTACGAAAAGCTCTTCGCGCAATAGAAAAAGGAGGCAAGTTTCCCTGCCTCCCTCTTCACTTACTCTCTTGGACTAGACGCCGTAGTAGAGCTCGAACTCATATGGGTGAGGGCGCTGAGCCATTGGCTTTAGCTCCTTCTCACGCTTGTAGTCGATCCAGTTCTCTATTAGGTCCTTGGTGAACACATCGCCCTCTAGAAGGAAGTCGTGGTCATTCTCAAGGGCAACAAGAACCTGCTCGAGGTTACCTGGCACCTGTGGGATTGCCTTGGCCTCCTCTGCTGGTAGCTCGTAGAGATCCTTGTCCACTGGCTCGTGTGGCTCGATACGGTTCTTGATACCGTCCAGACCTGCCATCAGCATGGCTGAGAAGGCAAGGTATGGGTTTCCTGAGCTGTCAGGCGCACGGAACTCAATGCGCTTTGCCTTGGGGTTGGATCCGGTCATTGGGATACGAATTGCAGCCGAGCGGTTACCAGCCGAGTAGACCAGGTTCACCGGTGCCTCGAAGCCTGGAATCAGTCGGTGGTAGGAGTTGATGGTCGGGTTGGTGAAGGCCAGAATCGCTGGAGCGTGCTTCAGGATTCCGCCGATGTACCAGCGCGCAGTGTCGCTCAGACCGCCGTAACCAGACTCGTCGTAGAACAGTGGCTTGCCATCTTTCCAGAGGGACTGGTGGACGTGCATACCTGATCCGTTGTCGCCAAAGAGAGGCTTCGGCATAAAGGTTGCGGTTTTTCCAAACTGGTTGGCAACGTTCTTGACGATGTACTTGAACTTCAAGATGTCGTCGGCGCTATTGATCAGCTGGTCAAAGCGGTAGTTGATCTCGCACTGACCGGCGGTTCCAACCTCGTGGTGGGAGCGCTCGACTGAAAGACCTGCGGCCTCCAGCTCAAGCACGATCGCGTCACGGATGTCTGCTAGATGGTCGGTTGGAGATACTGGGAAGTACCCGCCCTTGTGAGGAGTCTTGTTACCGAGGTTTCCGCCCTCTTCAGCCTTGGCGCTGTTCCACGGGCCCTCTACCGAGTCGACCATGTGGTAGGCAGTGTTCGACTTCACCTCGTAGCGAACCTCGTCGAAGATGAAGAACTCTGCCTCAGGAGCGAAGAATGCAGTATCGGCGATGCCGGTTGACTGCAGGTAACGCTCTGCCTTGTGGG
>OBNU01000098.1_pt1 | contig 11855 bp, 12 predicted proteins | sample 1494211 | NCBI WGS metagenome assembly OBNU01 (sample SAMEA3275559, study PRJEB22092) | marine metagenome | biome: ENVO:01000252 "freshwater lake biome"; feature: ENVO:00002042 "surface water"; material: ENVO:00000021 "freshwater lake" | collected 2014-06-21T10:00:00+00 | depth 2 m | reverse complement strand
ATTGTGCCGTGCTTGGCGTCGCCTTATTGAACCTAGCGCAGGCCCACAGTTTTATCATGTCACTGTGGTTTGGTTTTGGGGCTGCACTGGGATTCTCATTGGTGCTAGTGCTTTTCTCTGCCATGCGAGAACGCATCGCAGCAGCTGATGTACCGCTGGCATTCCAAGGGCCTGCGATCGCCATGGTAACAGCTGGCCTAGCAGCTCTCGCCTTCATGGGCTTTGCGGGACTGGTCTCATGAGCGCTGTGTTTTTGTTCGAGCAAGATGGCCTGCGCGCGCTGCTCACTTTTTTACTCGTTGGCGCCACATTTGGCAGTCTACTAGGGTTCGCTGCTGTGCGGTTCGCCTCAGATGACAGCTCACTGGTCGACACGATCAACGCCGTGCTCCCTCAAACCCAGTGCGGACAGTGTGGATATCCTGGCTGCCGTCCTTATGCAGAGGCGATCAGTCTGGGTGAAGCGATTAATAAGTGTCCTCCGGGCGGAGAAGAGACTATCGTTGAATTGGCACAACTCTTGGGCACAGAGCCCCTCCCCCTTGACCCCGATCACGGCACAGAGACGCCGGCAAAAGTGGCCTTTATTCGGGAAGCGGAGTGCATCGGCTGCACCAAATGCATACAGGCCTGCCCAGTAGACGCTATTCTCGGTGCCGCTAAACAAATGCATACCGTGATTGCTAGCGAGTGCACGGGTTGCGACCTATGCATTGAGCCCTGCCCAGTAGATTGCATCGATCTACTCGAGATCTCATCAACGCCCACATCGGCAATGCACTCGGGGCAAGACGACTCGCCAATCAGAGTGACCACTACTCGGGTAAAAGCGCCGTTATGAGCATACAATTGTTCGACTTCCACGGCGGTATTTGCCCACCCGAGCACAAGGCGGACTCTAATGCCGAGCCCATTCGTGCCGCGCCGATTCCACAGCAGCTCGTCATTCCGCTGAGTCAGCGCCAAGGGAGTGCAGCTCGAGTCATTGTCCGACTCGGGCAAGCGGTACGCACTGGTGAAACGATAGCTGAGCCCGTCGATGAGCTCGGTGTTGCGGTTCATGCATCGAGTTCTGGTGTCATCACGGCCATAGACCATAGGGTCACTCTCACCGGCGAAGTCGCTGAGTGCATCATCATAGACACAGATGGTATAGATCGCTGGCATGCTATGACACCGCACCCAACCTGGCGCGAGTACTCGCCAATTCAGCTCATCGATTTAATACAAAGCGCTGGCATCGTTGGTATGGGAGGTGCTGGATTTCCGACCGCTTACAAGCTGTCTGCCTCTCATATCGATACCTTAATCATCAACGGGGCTGAATGTGAGCCCTACATCACCGCCGATGATCTGACCATGAGAGAAAGAGCCGAGCGAGTGCTCCTGGGTGCTGAAATACTGCAACAGATCACCGCGGCTCGTCGCGTCCTAATCGCGATAGAAGATAATAAAGCGGAAGCAATCGAGCAGATATCTAGCGCTTTAGTGGCACGGGGAGAGCAGTATCAACTGGCGACAGTGCCCACAAGATACCCCTCGGGTGGCGAGAAGCAATTGATTCAACTGTTGACGGGAGAACAAGTTCCGCAGGGTGGCCTGCCCGCTGATATCGGTGTGATTTGCCACAATATCGGCACCTGCGCCGCCATAGCCGACGCCATTGCCACAGGCGTGCCCCTTATTAGCCGCATCACCACCTTCACGGGTGGTGCTATTTCGCAGCGCGGCAATCTAGAGGTCAGGATTGGAACACCCCTCAGCCATCTGCTTAACTGGACCGGATTCGATCAGGATCAATGCCATAAACTGCTGGCCGGTGGGTCCATCATGGGGAAGCTTATTATTGATGGCGATGCTCCGGTGACCAAGACGACACACTGTATACTCGCTGCGACACACACTGAGCTGCCCGATCCAGCGCCCGCCTCGCCCTGTATCCGCTGCGGACTCTGCGCAGAAGCCTGCCCAGCCAAGCTATTGCCGCAGCAATTGTATTGGTATTCCAGAAGCAGGCAATTCGAGCCACTGGCGAAATATGGTTTAACCGATTGCATCGAATGCGGCGTTTGTACCTATGTCTGCCCGAGCTCAATTCCATTGGTAGACTACTTCGTCACTGCTAAAACAGAAATCAAAACCAAGCAAGATGAGCAGCAAAGAGCAGAGCATGCCCGCGAACGTTTTGAATCTCGACAAGCGAGACTGGCGCGCGATGCGAACGAAAAGGAGGCAGCTCGTGCAGCTCGTAAAGCGCAGGCGACAGCTAACCCAGAGCAAAGTCGCTTTGCCGACCAATTGGATCCCGTTCAAGCGGCTATCGAGCGAGCGAAAACCAAAAAGAAGCAACTGCTCATGGCGCAGCCTGAAACACCTAATCCCTCAGTGACTCGGCTCGAGTTGACATCTCAACTCGAGGTGATGAGTCAGCGATTAAGCGACGCCAAACTGAACAACGCCGACCAAAAGATTCTGACCGCGCTTGAAGCGAGCATTGCCCTCATCCAATCGCAATTAAGCGACGATAGAATCGATGAGTCCAAGCCATCTGATCTTGCTGAATCGAAGCACATCAATCCCGCAGGTGATATATGAGTCTGCGCGCACAACCCACTCACTTGGTGAATCCAACACCCACCGTCGCGGGAATCATGCAAAAAGTCCTTATCGCCTGCGTACCTGGCATTATCGTCTTAACTCACTTTTTCGGGCCAGGCGTAGTAACGAATCTGTTGGTCGCGTGCGTATTTGGTGTTCTACTCGAAGCTCTTGTCTTAAAAGCCCGCCATCTCGCGGTAAAGCCTTTTCTGTCTGACTATAGCGCACTAGTCACGGCGGTCTTGTTGGGTATATCACTACCCCCGTATTCGCCCTGGTGGCTAATTGCAATTGGGATGTCGGCGGCGCTTGTGGTGGGCAAACACCTCTTCGGCGGCATTGGTCAAAATCCCTTTAACCCCGCGATGGTTGGATACGCCGTTCTGCTGATCTCGTTTCCGGTACCTATGACTCAGTGGGTTGCGCCACAGGGCTTAGCTCAAACCCCTGGTGTTATTGATGCGCTAGTGAGTGTGATCAATCATCGATACTTCGATGGCATTACCATGGCAACACCACTCGATCTGATGAAACAGAACGAGGGGCAAACTATGACCTCACTCTTTCAGCTCTATCCGCAATTTGGGCGCTTTGCAGGTGTCGGTTGGGAGTGGATCAATTTGGCTTTTCTGGCGGGTGGCCTGTGGATGGTCCAGCAGCGCCTATTCACATGGCACGGACCTGTCGGAATGCTCGCGGCACTGGGGTTACTCAGCGCACTATTCTATGATGGTGGATCGTCTGCGAGCGGAGGCTCACCAATATTTCACCTGTTCAGTGGTGCGACGATGTTTGGCGCTTTCTTTATCGTGACGGACCCCTCGTCGGGTGCCACATCGAACCAAGGTCGATTCGTCTTTGGGGCGCTCGTTGGTGTACTAGTGTATTGCATCCGAGTCTGGGGTAATTATCCCGACGCTATTGCTTTTGCGGTACTACTCGCCAACTTCTGTGCGCCGCTTATCGATCACTACACGATACCCAAAGCCTATGGTTACAGGGACCCAAAGTCATGATGATCTCTTCGATGACTCGAAACGCGCTTATACTGGGCCTGTTTGCAATGAGCTGTGTCGGTTTAGTGGTTCTGCTGGCGGGGCTCACTGAGGAGCCCATCCGTGCATCCAAGCAACAAGCCAGAGAACAATCGCTCGCTGCCGTGATGCCACCAGCACTCTACTCATCTCTGATAAGTCACGATGGAACCAGTGCACCTCTCTCTGACCAAATCACGCTTTCACCAGACAGCGAAATTTTACTCGCAAAGTCCGATGAAGAAGTTACGGGGATTATTCTCTCGGTGGTTACCTCCCGCGGCTACAGCGGTGACATCGAACTTATAATTGGCATCGATAGCGCCTTATCAATCACGGGCGTCAGAGTCACCGCGCATCGGGAAACGCCCGGTCTGGGTGACAAAATTGATCGCAGAAAATCAGTTTGGATTGAGTCCTTTCGAAATCGAGGACTCAACAATACCCCGCCCACACGTTGGGCAGTCACCAAGGAAGGGGGCGACTTCGATCAATTCACTGGCGCCACCATTACGCCCAGAGCAGTGGTTCAATCCGTGCACAGCACCTTGTTATATGTGCAGGATCATTACGAGTTATTCTTCGGGCGGAGCAGGCCGACCTCTGTTGACCAAAGCACAGCACCTGCATTCACTGAGGGTCGCGTCACAGAGTGGTTAATCGCAGGCCAAACGCAGTGGTTGCAGAATGAGTAAACACAGTAAAGACGGCGGGGTTCATGACGGCCCCAGCAGGCTAAACACAGTGGTTACAGCATGAATAAAGATAACCCACCAAATTACGCCAGTATCGCTGCGAACGGTCTGTGGAAGAATAACCCGGCTCTTGTGCAACTCTTGGGCTTGTGTCCATTACTTGCAGTGTCGTCGAATGTCGTCAATGCACTCGGGCTGGGTATAGCGACTTTATGCGTGCTGGTACTCTCCAACTTGTCAGTATCCCTCTTGCGCTCTGTGATCCCACACACCGTTCGCTTACCGATCTTCGTCATCATCATTGCTTCTTCAGTCACCGCTGCCGAACTTTTAATGCAAGCGTATGCCTTTGAACTGTATCAGGTTTTGGGTATTTTCCTGCCTTTGATCACCACCAACTGCGCTATTCTGGCTCGCGCCGAGGCCTACGCCAGCCGCAATTCGGTGGGGCCCGCAGTGACAGATGGCATCATGATGGGACTGGGCTTTGCCGGTGTTCTCGTGATACTCGGCGCCATCAGAGAATGTCTTGCCACGGGCGCTTTATTCGCCGACATGCATCTCTTATTTGGTGAAGGTGCTCGAGCTTGGCAATGGGTGATTATTCAGGATTACGAACCCTTCCTGCTGGCCGCTCTGCCACCCGGCGCTTTCCTGATAACCGGTCTCTTGATTGCCCTTAAAAACCAGATTGACTCACTCACAACGGCCTCGGCTGTTACACCTCAATCTCACTCTCAAGGAGCGCAAAAGCGAGTTCGAGTAACCGGTCCTGTCAAATAGAGTTACTCGTCTCGAATAAGTTCAAGACCGTCTAATATCTCGTCAACAATCACCGCATCTAAATCTTCGTTCTCAAGATCGCAAACGTAAGTGATAAATATGACAAGCGACTGAGCTTGGAGCCACCATTCTCGAACTGCGGCGCCGTCCTCATGATAGCTTGTTTCGACGCCGTCAAATTCACCCAGGCAACAGGCCTGCCAATCGAGACCCTCATGCTCGGCATTGGCCCTCGCTAAAGCTTCTGCACTCAAAGGCTCATCACCTTCTTGGTGAAGCAAGTGGCTGATCTCTATAGTACCGACCTCATCACGATCGGTAATGATAATGCTGTCCTCATCTTGCTCAGCAATCCACTCGTCTGGCAGGCCAAGCCGCCACCATTGTGTCTCAAGTACTCTCATAGTTTATTCATCTCTAAAGACATTAATAGCGCATCGGCGCGCGGGGCGCCGGGAGTTGGATAATAATTTTTTCGAATGCCATCTCTAGCAAACCCAATACTTTCGTAGAGTGCAATCGCTGGAACATTGGTCACTCTCACCTCGAGTAAACACCGAGTGAGCCCCCGAGACTTCAACCAATTCAAGCCCTCTCCTAACAAACTGCGCGCCAGCCCATGGCCTCTATGCGCTGGGAGCACAGCCAAGCTATAGAGGGCGCCAACATCATACTCTTTCGCCATAACCGCGTAACCGACAATGTGGTCTTGTTCCCGCTGCACGAAAGCGATTTCGTTGGAGTCTCCTCGACAGGAAGGATAAAACGTATCGGCATGCCAAGACGCTTCTCCAGACTCCAGTGCCACAGATGCCAGTGCATCAAGATCACCAAGCTTGGCAATATCAAGGCGATAGTGTGTCACTCAAACAGAAACTCTTGCTTGCACCGCCCGCCACAAATCTCGTTTCTTATCGGGTGATCCTAATAGTTGAGAAAGACGATAGGTCTGGAGAGTTTTGACGTCTGCGCGATCACGGAAGAAAGTGTCACTCGCCGCTGCGGCCGGCTCTCCGAAAAGCAGCACCAATGAGGGCGCCTGCTGAACGTGCTTGGCAAGAAAAGCACCAAAAGCCTGCTCTGCCATACCCGGTGTCTGAGACAGCTTATCGAGCCCAGCAAAAGGCCAATGGAATTCTACTGTTTTTAGCGCGGGAACCACGCCCCCTCGCCGTCTCGACTCGCTGGCCGTAACAATGTTTACCACTAAGCTCAGTTGATCGGCACTAAGAGTCTCTTCAAGCGCAATGCCAACTACCCCCTCGGTAACACTCAGGGCTATGGTAAATGTCTGCGGGAGTTCAGCATGATTCAACGTGACCGATGTCACCGTATCGGACGATGAAGCGCGAAGGATAAGATCAGCCTCGGGTACAGTCGCATTTTGACTTTTAGCTTGAGGGTTAACAGGCGTGCGCGTCGGCCGCGGCAGACCATCACGACTGCGACTCGATGAATCAGCACTCAATGCTTGCCGTGCTTGAGACAGCGCCTCGGCGCCTCGGGTCGCAGCGACTCGCTGAACCTCGTTACTCGCGCTCGATGGCCTTGACTCAATAGCACTTGATGAGCCCGCCAGTTTCAGTTCGGCGCCCTTCAACGGACACACTAAAACCCTTACTCGAGGACCTGCGGCAACGGGCACCCGCGAAGCCGCTAGTGGTATCACACCCATCACCTTCAAGTAAGCCAGCTTTCGATACTCAGACTGTAGTTCTAACTGATTCATCGCACGCGTTCTGGTAACTTAACGGCGCCTACAGTGACCCAAAATCACCACCAGCGCAAGCGGCAGCTTTAGCGATTGGTAAGCAATGCGTTATACTCCAGCCCTCTCATCAAGAGGCTTCTAAAAGATGCCTAACATAAAGCTCACTCAATACAGTCACGGCGCAGGATGTGGTTGCAAAATCGCACCCGACGTTCTTGACCGTATCTTGAGCTCGAATCTCGCGTTTCCTAACTCGGACTTTCCAAACTTATTGGTAGGAAACAACTGCAGAGATGACGCCGCTGCAATCGATATCGGCAATGATCAAATTATTCTGAGTACCACCGATTTTTTCATGCCAATTGTCGATGACCCGTTTGATTTCGGCAGAATCGCTGCCACCAACGCGATCAGTGATATCTATGCGATGGGCGGGAAACCACTTATGGCTATCGCCATTTTAGGATGGCCTGTTTCGACTCTCTCACCTGAAGTCGCCTCTCGCGTCATTGAGGGTGGCCGCTCCGTTTGCACAGCGGCGGGTATCCCCTTAGCCGGTGGGCATAGTATCGATGCGCCTGAACCAATCTTTGGACTCGCGGTGACTGGACTATGTGACCATAACTCGCTCAAACGCAACTCGGCCGCTCATCCGAACGATGACCTCTACCTCACTAAAGGCCTTGGAATTGGACTTCTAACAACTGCAGAAAAACAGGGGGAAATAGACCAGAGCGACCAGTCTGCGGCGGTTGAAACCATGTGCCAGCTCAATTCTGTGGGGCCAATACTGGCAACAATAGCAGGCGTTCACGCCTTAACTGATGTGACTGGATTCGGACTAGCTGGCCACCTACTTGAGGTCTGCCAAGCCTCGAATCTTGTTGCCGAACTCGATTTTAAGGCCATTCCTCTTTTACCCAATGCGATACATTATGCGAATCTTGGTTGTATACCTGGCGGTACTGGCAGAAATTTCAGTGCGTTTGGAGGGCAAGTATCGCCGCTAAGCGAGCTCGAACGAGCGATATTGTTTGACCCTCAAACCAGCGGTGGGCTCTTATTCAGTGCTGCCAGAACCGCACGATCCGAGGTTGAAATGGCTCTCAATGCAGCCGGCATTGAGGCCACACGAATCGGTCAGCTCGCGCAAGCCAGCGGCCAGAATCACGCTATTTCGTTGTTATCATGAGCCAGCGCATCAACGACTACGAGAGCTTGATTGCTGACGATATCCCTATTATTGATACAAGGGCGCCGATTGAGTTTCATCGCGGTTCACTGCCCTCCGCAATTAATGCCCCTCTTCTAAATGACCAAGAACGCGAAGAAATTGGTCGCTGTTTTAAAGCGGCAGGGCAAGATGCAGCCATTGCGCTCGGTCATGAACTGGTCGCCGGCGCCACCAAGCAATCGCGCGTAGAAGCGTGGCGACGTTTAACGGTCGAGCATCCTCAGGGTGCTCTAATGTGCTTCAGAGGGGGCCTGCGCTCGACAATTAGTCAACAATGGCTTGAGCAGATCGAGGTGAGCTACCCAGTTATCGATGGAGGCTACAAAGCCGTCCGTTCCTGGCTGTTGACTCAGCTAGAGACGATCAGCGAATCGCTCAATCTCCTGATCATTGCAGGTAAAACCGGTGTTGCAAAAACAGATCTGATCACCGCAACCAAGGCCTCCATAGACCTTGAAGGTTGTGCCCAACACCGCGGGAGCGCCTTTGGAAAACGTCCAATTGCACAGCCGAGTCAGATCGACTTCGAAAACGATCTGATCACTAAACTCGTTAAGCACCAGCGAGCCGGCACAGGAACCCTCTTGCTCGAGGATGAGAGCCGGTTGATTGGTCGTTGCGCGATTCCCTTGCCATTACATTTGGTCATGCAGCGCGCGCCCATTTACGTTCTTGAAGGCTCACTGGCCGATAGAATCAATCACTCGCACCAACACTACATACTGGACAATCTGCGCGAATGGATAGAGCTGACAGGTGACCAAGACCTCGCATTCGAATCGTTTTCTGAATCTCTTTTAAATGCCGCCCTAAGTATTAGAAAACGGCTTGGGGGAAACAGGCACCAGTATCTGATGAAACTCATGCATTCAGCACTGGCTGCTCACACGAAGGGCGACGCGTCAGGGCATAGGCGATGGATCGGATACTTACTCACCGATTATTACGATCCAATGTACGATTATCAGTTGCTAAAACGTCAAGATCGGGTCGTCTTCAAAGGTACCAGAGTAGAGATTGATGCAGCTCTCAGGGCAGCGGGGATCGATATTTAGCAACCAGCGCTATTAGGTCAGTCTCTGACCTAATAGCATGCCGGCAGTATGATGACGACGGTAGCGAAGAGTGCTATGGTAAATATGGTCCACTAAATACGATCCCCTCTCTTTCCGGGGTAAACACAATGCCATCGAAAAACTTTCGTTGGCTGCGAGTTTTATGAGATCTGGCTCACTCCTAGCCTAAGGATAGCATCATGAATGGCGCTGATTCGTTAATCCAATCACTCGCAAATGCGGGTATTACCACCTGCTTTGCGAACCCCGGCACGTCGGAAATGCAGTTGGTCGCGGCGATTGATAAACAACCAGCAATGCGTGCAATCCTTTGCTTATATGAAGGTGTTGCATCGGGTGCTGCAGATGGCTATGCACGCATGGAAGACAAACCTGCGCTCACACTACTTCATCTTGGCCCCGGCTTCGCCAACGCCAGTTCAAATCTCCACAATGCGCGTCGAGCCCACTCTGCAGTCGTTAATATGATCGGCGATCATGCGACCTATCACCTTCAATATGACGCACCTCTCACGGCCGATATCGAAGGGTTCGCAAAACCCGTTTCTGCTTGGGTAGGTGTCTCGACCAGTGCAGACACTCTTGCAGAAACTGGCCTGACAGCGTGGGCTAACTCACTTGGATATCCAGGACAGGTCGCCTCATTTATTGCCCCCGCAAATCATGCGTGGGACACCTGCGATACGATAGCACCTGTACCTCAGATTCCCTCAGCGCCAATAGCGTCCGAAACAGAGATTGATCGCGCAATTGCTGCGCTCTCAAATGATGAGCCAAAAGCTATCATGCTGGGAGCTCGGGCGCTGCGAGAGGATGCTTTGTTGCTAGCGGGAAAAATTGCTGCACGCACCGGCGCCAAGCTGGTTACCGAAACATTTTGCGCCCGACATCAGCGCGGAGCGGGTCGCGTGCCGGTCGATCGGCTACCCTATTTTGGCGAGCAAGCGGCTGAACACCTCGCGTCATTCAAGCACATCGTATTCGTGGGGACTCGTCCGCCCGTATCCTTCTTCGCGTATCCAGAAAAACCCAGCTGGCTCTCACCAGAAGGCGCCAATTTGGTCCAAGTTGCTAACGCGAAGATCGACGTATTAGATGCCTTAACACGCTTGATCACAGGCCTTGATGCCGCAGCCGAAGAAGTCACGCTGCAGCCAAGATGTCATTATGACCTTGACGATGGCCCTCTGACAGCGCTTGAACTCGGCAAGGTCATCGCAAACCGCCTTCCAAAACATGCCATAGTGTCGGATGAGGGCGCCACCAACGGCTTGGGTGCATTCTTAATGACAGCTGGCAGCGAGCCTCACGACTGGCTTATGCTTACAGGTGGCTCGATTGGTCAAGGACTCCCTGTCGCCATCGGGGCCGCAGTGGCGCGACCGCACCAGAAAGTCATCGCCTTGCAGGCGGACGGCTCTGCAATGTATACAGTGCAATCCCTTTGGACGATGGCACGAGAAAACCTAGATATCACCGTATTGCTCTTAAATAACAGCTCCTACGCGATCCTCAATATTGAACTAGAGAGAGTTGGTGTTCTCAACCCTGGCCCCACGGCTAAGTCTCTCTTAGATTTAAGTAATCCGACCATTGATTGGTGCCATATTGCCCGCGGTATGGGTGTTTCTGCGAGCCGAGCGACGACTGTCGAAGAGCTCGATCAAGCTTTCGAAGCCGCGATGTTAGAGCGTGGCCCACGGTTAATAGAAGCCATTCTGTAACACATGCCGAACGCTTATCAAGCTTCACCTGCTCTCTACCTGCAAACAATGCACTGTCCTTGGTTGGTGTCCTGGTGAATTGTGCGAGAATAAACGCGCCCTCAAGCGAAGAGTAGTGTTATGCAGCACTCTCGAGTGCCAGAGCCGAAACTTTAAACCGACGAATAGGAATACTCCATGACAGAATATGCTCTCATTACCGGCGCTTCAGCGGGGCTCGGCGCCGAATTTGCGCATCAACTCGCCGCCAAGGGACTTAACCTCGTGCTAGTCGCTCGGAGAGAGGATGCACTCAGTAAGCTAGCGGAGCACCTAAAAGAAAAGTACCAAATCGAGATCCATACCCTTGCTTGCGATCTGTCCAAACCCGAAGCGCCTGTTCACATTTTTGATCACTGTCAAACCCTGAACTTGAAAATCTCGTGGCTAATTAACAACGCAGGCGGAGCGGGTCATGATCTGATCGCGGATCGCAACTGGGCCGATCATGCGGCATTCTTTCAACTCATGATGACCTCTATCGCTCACCTGTGCCACTTATTCATCCCCGATATGGTGGCCGCAAAAAAAGGACACGTCATCAACATTGCATCGGTAGCAGGAAGAATCGCAAGGGCCGGCGGCTGCAATTATGGCCCGACCAAGACTTACGTGGTGGCATTAAGCGAAGAACTTGCCCTTACCTACGCCAGTTCTGGCGTCAAAGTGTGTGCGTTATGCCCTGGGTATACGCACACTGACTTTCACGAGACCGCGGGACTCATGGAAATGAAGCAAAAGACGCCGAGCTGGCTGTGGTACTCAGCAGAAACCGTCGTCCGCGAGGGCATCGACGCAGTTCAAAGGGGTAAATCAGTCTACGTATCAGGCAAGCTTTATCGACTGGTCGACCCAATTTTACAGTCTGTTTGGACCCGTCGGTTTTTCAAGATCCCTGCGCGCATATAGGCCCACTAGTCTATCGTCCGTTCGTTCACGTGCTCGGCGTATACGGCTCGAA
>OBNU01000097.1_pt1 | contig 11862 bp, 12 predicted proteins | sample 1494211 | NCBI WGS metagenome assembly OBNU01 (sample SAMEA3275559, study PRJEB22092) | marine metagenome | biome: ENVO:01000252 "freshwater lake biome"; feature: ENVO:00002042 "surface water"; material: ENVO:00000021 "freshwater lake" | collected 2014-06-21T10:00:00+00 | depth 2 m | reverse complement strand
AGTTCCATTGGTTAGGCTAGTGCTATCAATAATGCGGTGTTATTTTGAGACTCTGAAAAGGCGAATTACATAACAAGCAACGCAATTTTTGTCGATGGAGGGGTAACTAATAGTGTCTTTGCGCATCTTCCGCGAGAGTAGTTAATCGCTGAGTTGATGCCGATTACTTAACCAATTTTTTGCTGCGCTAGCTTGTAAAAGGTTAATACAGCGTAGGCTAGATAAATAATAAACGGATGTTAATAATGACCAATCCTAGTAAACAAAATTACAAGTTAACTCAAACGATGCTGCGGATTAAAGATCCATCCACAGCGATTCCTTTTTACCGCGATGTATTGGGGATGATTTTACTCGATCAATATGACTTCGAAAGTATGGGCTTTTCACTCTATTTTCTGGCCTATGAAGACGCCTTGATTGGCGAGCCCCCGGCACCTGGCCCGGATCGGGTCGCCTGGGTATTCAGTCAGGTTGCGAGCATTGAATTGACCCATAACTGGGGTACGGAATCAGACGAAAGTTTTACCGGCTATCACTCAGGTAATGGCGAGCTCAAGGGATTCGGGCATATTGGTATCACGGTGCCAGATGTCTACGCCGCTTGTGCGCGTTTTGATGAACTAGGTGTTGACTATGTTAAGCGGCCTGACGACGGTTCAATGAAAGGGTTAGCCTTTATTAAAGACCCCGATGGATATTGGATAGAGGTACTGTCGACGCAGGGTATTTCAGACATTATCAGCATGAACGCTGCAACTGCTAGAGGCTAGGAAATACAGTCTGGAAAGTCGAATCAGATCGTAGAGTAGTACTCAGGTACTACCTAAAACTTACTACCCTAGTTTACATTTTTAAAATTAAAAATAATCAATCAAATTAAAGCATGCGAGGATTCTATGAGCCCAGCCACAGAACTGTACAACCCAGACTACAACCCCACAGGTATAGAGGGCGGAGTAGATACCAATTTACTGCCATGGATTGCGCTAGATGAGGTTCCTGGTATGTATTTAAAGCCTATGCGGGCGAGTGCCGAAACCGGCGCCTATTCAGTGATTGTAAAACTCAATGCTGGGGCAAATATCCCCACAACTGTTTACCTAAGCGGCCTTGATTTAACCGTATTATCGGGTCAAATTATCTATAAAGAGGGCACTGAGGAAAGCCACTTAAAGCCGGGAACCTGGGGATATATTTCAGCTAACTCGAAAGTTGCGGAAATGGTTGCTGTCGAAGACTCAGAATTTCTTGCTAATTTTTATGGAGCTGCTGCTTTTTTAGATAAGCAAGGTTCTATCGCCAGTATTCTCACCAGCCTCGATATTATGCGTTTGGCAAAACAGCATGCCATTACACTGGTTCCCAGCACTCTCTCGGAATGCATGCAAGGTCGCGCAGAGGCATTTACAAATGAGCCTGAGCCTTTGGCTATTAACGGTCAAGATGCGCAACAGCTAGTGGACCCTGCCCTCCAAGGAAGTGACCATTCAGGCGATTACAATCATCCCCACTTTGTTGACACGCGACAGGTTCCTTGGCTAGTTAATCCAGATTTACCTGATATCGGTTTGAAAATTTTACGGGTTAGTGAGGACAACGGGATGGTCTCATTGATTGTCCGTCAGAATGGTGTTGCCTCAGCACATACTCACCTTGGGTCTAGTGATTTTTTGATTCTCAATGGCCGTATTGGCTATCGGGCAGGCCCTCCGGAGGGCTATGGTCCCGGGGTATGGTTTTTTGAGCCCTCGGGAGCGCGCCACGACGCAACTCAGCGGGTGACTGATGAAGACCTTATCTATACGGCGAATGTCTATGGGCCGCTTATTTTTGATGAAGGCAAAGGAACACCGGTCTCAGCGGTACTGTCATGGATAGAATACAAAGCATTGGCGGCAGCCTTTGATGTGCCTCTAATTCCAAGCAATAATCCTAATGATTCAACTCTGCTAGCCTCGGCCATCTTGAAAAGCCACTAGTATTTTGATCGATGCCGCTGGCGAGTTGGCGGTATCGACAATTGCTGTCAGCGAGCAGTTACCTTTTGAGGTAATCAATGTCCATCCAACATATAGTGTGGCTAAAGAAAAAAGAATCCTGCACGGATCTTCATATGCAAAGCCTTTTGGCTGAGGTTGCGAAGCTGGCAGATTTAATCCCTAACATAGAGAATATCAGCTGTGGTAGAAACCTAACTGATCGAGCCAATGGCTTTACTCATGGAATTATTGTAACCCTGACCTGTCAGGACGCGCTAGCATGCTACATCAATCATCCCGCACATGTGAGTGTAGGCAAAAAACTCAACGAAAATGCCCATATTCTAGCGATGGATTACGAGACCTAGCCACACTGCAATGCTCTATTTGTCAACTTCCAGTCTCTGTTGATACCGTTTTTTCTGTATCCTGCCCCGACCGGTCAGTGATATTTATAATCAATATTTTGGTACCGTCCTTATGAATATTTTGATTGAAAAGCTCTCTGCTATTTTAGACCATTCAACGCTGCTTTTGGGCTCGGATATTAGCGACAAGTATCATGCCGACTGGAGCGGAGCCGACCCCTGTGCACCGCCGGTTTTATTGCGGCCTAAGACAACTGTTCAGCTGTCTCAAATCATGGCACTGTGCTTTGAGCAGGATCAGCCTGTGGTTATTCAGGGAGGGTTAACCGGACTCGCCGGTGGTGCAACTCCCCTAAACGGTGAAATAGCGATTTCCCTGGAGAGAATGCAAGGCATTGAAAGCATTGATACTATTGGGATGACAGTTACTGTTCTAGCAGGAACGCCACTGCAGGTTATACAAGAAGCTGCTGGCGACCATGAGCTTTCACTACCACTAGATTTGGGCGCTCGAGGAAGCTGCCAAATCGGTGGTAATGTGTCTACTAATGCTGGTGGTACCGAGGTTATTCGCTATGGTATGACTCGCGCCCTTGTGTTAGGCCTCGAGGTGGTCTTGGCCGATGGTACCGTAGTAAGCGCAATGAATAAATTAATTAAAAATAACTCCGGGTATGACCTTAAGCACCTGTTTATTGGCTCAGAGGGAACCCTCGGGATCGTAACACGTGTGGTATTGCAGCTGCAGCCAAAACCGCGAAGCACCCACACCGCCCTCTGTGCAGTGAACGATTACGAGTCAGTTAGTAAATTATTGGTCGAGTTGAAACGCGGTCTTGGATCTGGACTGACAGGGTTCGAGCTTATGTGGCAGAGCTATTACGACAAAGTTCTAGAGGTAAGTCCGGGCTTGTTGAGCCCCTTTGATAGCCAATTTCCATTTTATTTATTGGTTGAATATATCGACAATGATCGAGAATTGGGTGCGGATCGCTTTGAATCTGTGCTTTATCGGCAGCTGGAATCGGGTCTTTTAGAGGATGCAGTGGTCGCAAAAGCCTTACAGGATGCTGAGAGATTCTGGAAAATACGCGATGGTATCGGAGAATTACTTCAAGTTTTGGGGCCAGTATCCAATCAGGATGTCAGTCTGCCAATTGCCGAGATTGGGGTGTTTGCCACAGACCTAGAGCAGCGGTTAAAGGCGAAGTATCCTGATATTACCATTTTATTATTTGGTCATATTGGCGATAACAATATGCACGTATGCGCTTATACGGGACGCGACGAAGATAAAATAAATATAAGTCATGACATTATGCAATTGATTGGTGACTACTCCGGTGCAATTACGGCAGAGCATGGCGTAGGGGTCTTGAAACGCGACTATCTGGCGCTCTCTAAAAGCCCTGCTGAAATAGCGCTTATGAAAACGTTAAAAGAAGCTATTGATCCCAAGGCCATTCTTAATCGCGGCCGAGTATTTGAATAATCAATCTCTGATGGTGCCTACTTGCTTATGCTGTCATTGATTGATGCGCCCATCGTGCCAGACCGTGTGCTATTGATTTCGCCTGTACTCGGCACAGCGATCGTGCCAACGCAAATGAGCAGTTTTCGTCCGGCCCAAGCAAATCGTCTGAAAGTAGCTATTGCTGAGGGGCGAGTGGTGAAGCCCTCTTATCTGCGGATCATTACCGGTGAGCACGATCCGATTTGTTGCCCTAACCTAGCACGTTTCGTCGCAAAGCAAATGAACATAGACCAGCTTGATATTATTTCCGAGGCTGGGCATAACCTACCGAAAGATACTTTAGATGATATGCTACAAGACTTCTTATCTCGGTCCTGAGGGTCAGCGTCACCTCTACCAAACCCGCTGAATTAACGTCGGCTGTTGTGTTTGCGTAACAAGCAACATAAAGTTGCAATCCTCATCAGAGCACTGGTACTAATGGTGCGAAAAGGTCATCCTTAGGCACCCAAAAGGAGAGAGTAATGCGTTTGACTCGATTGATTGTTGCCGGCTTTCTTGGCGCCATCACCATGCCCTCGTTCGCTGCAGAGGTGAATGTCTATTCGGCGCGTCAAGACGCACTGATAGCGCCGCTTCTTGAGCAGTTTGAAGAGGCGACCGGTATTGAAGTGAACCTCATTACGGGTAAGGCTGAAGAGCTACTGACGCGCATAAAAGCAGAGGGAGCGGCGACGCCCGCAGACCTGTTGATAACTGTAGATGCAGGTAATCTTCATCGTGCAAAAGAGGCTGGCGTTTTGCGTTCCATTGACAGTACTCTCCTTTATTCTCGAGTACCGAGCCAGTGGATTGATCCCGACAAGCAGTGGATTGGTTTGACTGTTCGCGTGCGGCCCATTTTTTATGCGAAAGATCGAGTTGATCCCTCTCGCTTGTCGACCTATGAGGCTTTAACCGATGCTCAGTGGAAGGGTCGTGTTTGCATTCGATCCAGCGGCAACATATATAACCAGTCTTTGGTGGCCTCGATGATCGAAGCCAATGGTGAGGCAGCAACAGAAGAGTGGGCGCGCGGTCTGGTCTCAAATTTCGCGCGCAAACCGGCCGGTGGGGATACCGACCAACTGCGTGCGGTGGCAGCGGGGCAGTGTGACATTGCAATTGCTAATACGTATTACTTCGGCCGACTGCTGGATTCAAACAAGCCAGCGGACCAGAGTGTGACGGAATCAGTCGCGGTATTTTGGCCCAACCAGAACGATCGTGGGAGCCATGTGAATATTTCCGGTGCTGGCTTTGTGAAGTACTCGAAAAATCAAGCTGAAGCCACGCAGTTACTTGAGTTCATGGTCTCTGATGCGGCGCAAGCCTATTACGCAGAGATCAATCACGAGTATCCTGTGGTGGAATCCGCTCCGCTATCTCCAACCATTCGAGCATTGGGAACGTATAAAGCGGATTCAATGAACCTGGGTGTGTTGGGTACGAATAACATGCGAGCGGTAAAAGTCATGGATCGAGCCGGTTGGCAATAGTCAGGTCACGATTTCCAGAGAGCCTCTGGCGGATACCACGTCCCAACGGGTTTCTCATTTCGACAGTCATCGCTGCACTTTGCGTGGCGCTGCCTATTGGCGTGGTCATTGGGTTCTTGTTTTTTGGCGAGTCCGACGCCTGGTCTCACCTTGTGGATACACTGCTGGCTCGTTATGCGCTCAACTCGCTCCTATTATCTTTGCTCGTTGCCATTGGCGTGGTCGCGATTGGCGTCCCAGCGGCGTGGATAATTTCCTTCTATCGCTTTCCCTGCCGTGATTTATTCTCATGGTTATTGCTCCTACCTCTTGCATACCCCGCCTATATTCTTGCCTACACCTATACTGGGGTTCTTGACTATGCCGGACCAGTGCTCACGTGGATGCGAGATGCACAGGCGCCCACGTGGCTCATGGCACCGATTCTCAACTTGAAGTCATTGCCAGGTGCTGCACTGATGCTGTCACTCGTGCTGTATCCGTATGTGTACTTATTAGCGCGTGCGGCTTTTTTAGATCAATCTGCAAACTTGATGGAAGCCGCGTCGACCTTGGGGCACAGTCGTTGGTCAGTATTCCGTAAAGTGGTTATTCCGATGGCGCGCCCAGCGATCGCCGCTGGTGTTTTATTGGCGTTAATGGAAACTCTGGCAGACTTTGGCACCGTTCAATTCTTTGGTGTTCAGACTTTCACGACCGGTATCGTCAGAACCTATTATGGGTTTGGTGATGCTGTGGGTGCTGCACAACTGAGCTCCGTACTGCTGGGATTTGTTGTCTTATTGGTGGTATTTGAGCGATTGTCCAGATATCGGGTGAGGTATTACTCAGATCGACAGCGTAAACTTAACCAAGCCAGTGTGACGGTGTCGGGCGCTAAAGCGCTCATCATGCAGCTGTTGTGTCTGTTGCCGGTATGTTTTGGTTTCCTCATTCCAACTTTACTGCTCATGTATTGGACTGCGTTCTTTGCAGAGCTGCAGTCGCTTTGGCAGCTGACACTCAACAGCTTCCTTTTGGCCGGTGGATCGTCGGTGATCATCGTCTTGATGGCCTTGATGGTCGCTTATGCCAACCGTTTGTATCCTTCAAAATGGCTGGCCAATTTAACGATTTTGGTCGGGCTTGGATATGCTTTGCCGGGCGTGGTGATTGCGATTGGTGTATTGATTCCATTCTCGTCACTTGACCGTTGGATTTCTGATCAACTGGTACCCTTCGGTGTGCAGCCAAGCTTGTACTTATCGGGTACGGTGTTTGCGTTGGTATTTGCCTACCTTGTACGATTTCTTGCGGTCGCTAATGGTAATATTGTCAGCGGGCTCGCGCGGATCCAACCCAGTTTGGATCAGAGTGGGAGACTGCTGGGGCTCTCGCAAACCGGTGTTTTACGCACGATCCATGTGCCACTTCTGCGCGGGTCGGTATTAACAGCACTGTTGGTTTGTTTTGTAGATATCTTGAAGGAATTGCCTGCGACCATGATGCTTCGGCCATTCAATTTCGATACCTTGGCGGTAAAAACGTATGAACTGGCGGGTGAAGAGCGCCTTATCGATGCCGCTGCACCTTCACTGTTAATTATTTTGGTCGGCCTGTTACCTGTGATTTGGCTCAATCGTTCGGTGAGTAAGGAGTAGCCTCTGGACACTGCAGCACTCATGATTCGTGATATTTCGGTGACCTATGACCGTGTGTCAGTGATCGGCAATCTATCCTTGGAACTGAAGCCTCAGGAGCTTGGTTGTTTGCTCGGGCCAAGCGGTTGTGGAAAGTCGACATTGCTGCGAGCCATTGTCGGCTTTCAGCCTCTTCACGCTGGTGAGATTTGGCTCGATAATCGCTTACTCTCTTCGACCAGTCAGTCGCTTCTTCCAGAGTCGCGAGGGGTGGGTATGGTGTTTCAGGATATCGCATTATTTCCGCACCTGACTGTTGCTGAAAATATAGGATTCGGGCTGTCGACTTGGTCTGAAGCTAGCCGGCTAGACCGAGTGACTGAGTTGCTGCAGTTGATTGGTCTGCCGGGGCTAGACGCCCGTTATCCCCACGAACTGTCAGGTGGGCAACAGCAGCGCGTTGCACTTGCGCGAGCAATGGCTCCCAAACCCAGTTTATTGCTTTTAGATGAGCCATTTTCAGGTTTGGATACAGAGTTGCGGGCTCGGTTGGCGAGTGAAGTACGTACAATCCTGAAAAGCGATGGCATTTGTTCGTTACTCGTGACGCATGACCAGCGCGAAGCTTTCGATTTCGCTGACCGCATTGCGGTGATCCATGAGGGCACTATTTGTCAGTTCGACACGCCCTACAACTTGTACCATGAACCCAGAACGCCTTTTGTTGCTCACTTTGTTGGCCCCGGTGAGATTGTGAATGCCACGGTAGTGGCGCCCCGTTCCGTGGATAGCCCACTTGGAATTTTGACGAGCGACGAAGATCTGTCATACCCGGTCGGCAGCCCAGTTCACTTATTTTTGCGTCCCGATGATTTGATTCATGATGATAACTCCGACTATAAAGCCACCTTGGTAGGTAAACATTTTCGAGGTGCGCATCATCTTTACAAGGTTCGCCTTGAGAATGGTACCGTTCTTGGCTGCTTCGCGCCCTCGCATCACAACCACGCCATTGGCGAGCAAATTGGTGTGACCTTGGATGTCGAGCACCTGGTGATTTTTCCTGCGCACTAGAGTCAGATATGAGCCCAGAAACCGGCTAGGCTTTGTTGTAGCGCTGCTAGTCGGTATTTCGCGTCGGACTTATGCCAGTGTTCTGGCAACATCGCCATATGAGCTCGATAGGGGATTATTCCCTATGATCCTAAGTTCTGATGCCTTACGCAAGTCTCTTGCTCTGGAGACCCGCATGCACAGATTGTCCAGCATAACTGGGTCGATGGTGTCGCGTTGGTGGGAGGATTATAGATTTCTCACAATCACCGTCATCGACAAGAAAATCCAGAGCGTGTTGAAAGCGACCAAGGTTGGTAAGAGTTTTTTCATCGACGCCCATATTAGAGCTACCGAAGTAATCAGCGTCAGAATGTGCAGTTGCCATATCTCGATACCGAACACCAACCCGGGCACAATGACGCCGGCTTTGGTGGCCCATGCGAACAATTCTACGATGTTATAAGAGGTCCAGTACGAGGGTTTTAGGAACATCCGAAAGCAGTCGATAATCGATGACCATCCCACACGGTGGTAAACAAATGCTGTTAAACCACTCGCTAGCACAAACGCGGTGAGATAGGGATAACCTAATAAGTCATTCATGCGTATCCTCAGGGCTTTAAGGGGCGAGTATTCAGCGGCCAATATCATCAGAGCGCTGTCAGGTTCATTGGCGACTCCGGGCTATAGCGATCGCGAGCGTTTAATTGGGCCAGGTGTTGCGAGGGCGAATTATGCGCATCTTGGCTTTCTAGATCAAGAAGGGCATGCGCGTGCCGCTAAGCTACGCTGCTAGGGGTAGACTGGGTGGTTTTCACGAGCGATGTTAGAGTACTCATTTCTGATAAGGATCCTGACGTGTCTGAATTCGATAGCCTTATTATCGGTGGTGGCCACAATGGTCTGGTCTGTGCGTTCTATCTGGCTCGAGCAGGCCATAAAGTTGTGGTGCTCGAGCGTCGATCGCTCGTCGGTGGTGCTGCTGTCACCGAAGAGTTCTACCCAGGCTTCCGTAATTCTACTGCCAGTTACACGGTGAGCCTGCTCAATCCTTCTGTGATCCAAGACATGGGTTTAAAAGAGCGGGGCCTTCGTTTTGTTAAACGCCCAGTGGCCAATTTTTTGCCGCTGTCGGACACGAGTTATCTCAAAGTGGGTGGCGGGCTGACACAGACGCAGTCTCAGTTGCGTCAGTTTTCAATCAAAGATGCTGACACTCTGCCTATTTACTACCAGCGCTTAGACGCCGTGGCCGATATTGTGCGAACGGTAAGCCAGCAGACGCCGCCCAAGTTGTCTGGCGGGGTAGTTGGGCTTCTGCGAGCGGCTTGGGATATGAGAGACCTGATTAGGGCGCCTTTTGAGGTCAAGCAAGACCTATATTATTTGTTTACCCAAAGTGCTCGGCAGTTTCTGGATCGATGGTTTGAAAGCGATCCTATTAAAGCCGCTTTAGGCTTTGATGCTGTCGTCGGCAATTACGCCAGCCCCGACACGCCGGGTTCCGCTTATGTCCTCTTACACCATGTATTTGGAGAGCTCGATGGAGAGAAGGGCGCCTGGGGACATGCGATTGGCGGGATGGGAGCAATTACTCAAACAATGGCGCAGGCTTGCACTGAGATTGGCGTCGAAATCCGCACAGATGCGCCAGTAGAGCGAGTTCTGATCGAGGCGGGTATCGCCCGTGGTGTAATCTTGCGCGATGGCACTCGAATTCGAGCAAAGCGTATCGCGTCGAACGTCAATCCAGTCATGCTGTATCGCGACATGATTGATCCAGCAGCTCTGGAGCCTCAGTTCTTGAGACACATTGAAAACTATCGCTGCGGATCCGGCACTTTCAGGATCAATGTCGCGCTCAGTGAGTTGCCAGATTTTAGCTGTTTGCCGGGCCGAGAGGCGGCCGAGCACCATCAATCAGGCATCATCATGGCGCCGAGCTTAGAGTATATGAATCAAGCTTATTTAGAGGCTCAGTCGAATGGCTTTGCCTCGAAACCTATCGTCGAGATCTTGATTCCTTCGGTGATCGATTCTTCGTTGGCCCCAAGTGGACAGCATGTGGCATCACTATTTTGTCAGCATTTTGCGCCTATCAGACCAGATGGTAAGAGTTGGCATGAGTGCCAACAGGAGGCGGTCGAGGCGATTATCAATACCGTCACGTCGCATGCGCCAAACTTTAAGGATGCCATCTTGGGCATGATGGTGTTATCGCCACTTGATCTTGAAGAAAGGTTTGGGCTTATCGGTGGCGATATTTTCCATGGGGCCATGACCTTAGACCAGCTTTGGGCTGCTCGACCGGTGCTGGATTACGGTGATTATCGAGGTCCCATCAAAGGCCTGTATCATTGCGGTGCGGGCGCCCATCCCGGGGGTGGTGTGACTGGCTTGCCGGGTAAAAATGCAGCGCGCGAAATGCTGAGAGATCCCGCTCCTTAATTATTAAAGCGGCAGAGTCTGACGCCAGACACTGGCTACAAATGCCCTGTTTTGACATAAATGAGTGCGCCATCGTCTTTAGTATATGGACTGTGCTGGCTCAGGTGAGGCGAGCGGATCCAGGTGCCTTTTGGGTAGCACCCATGCTCATCATAAAAAGTGCCTTCGAGCACGAAAATTTCCTCACCACCCCAATGCTTATGCGCATTGAATATCGTGTTGGGCGCCCAGCGCACGAGCGCGACATGCTCGCCTTGAAACTCGTGCAAGGGCATCACCTGAAGGCCGTCGACCAATCCTTGCCGCCAGCTTGACCGTTGGGTATCAATCGATACCGTTTGGCAGTCGTTATGATCGAACTGGTGGAGTTTCACAAAGAGCATCGCTCCGTCCTCTTGCACCCGTGGCGTATGCGAGGTTCCGATAGGATTGCGTAGGTAAGTGCCCGCAGGGTAGGCGCCGTGTTCATCACCGAAGGTTCCCTCTAATACAAAGATTTCCTCCCCACCCTCGTGCGTGTGCGACGCGAACACACTATTAGGGTGATATCGAACCAAACTGGTAGCTCGAGCTACTTCGTCACCGATTCGGTCGAACATCATGCGTTCGACGCCAGCGATTGGAGACGATACCCACTGGTATTCATCGGGAGAAATGACGACACGTTGGTTGAACTCGGCATTGATAAGCATGCGCGAGAGTATAGCGATTCGCGCGAGAGTCACCAACTAGGGACTGTGTTGGAGTCTGAGCCCAAAGGATAGTGAGTTGTTGATTAAGAATTGTGAGGGGGCACTGTTTGGTGTTTGGTGTTTGGTGTTTGGTGTTTGGTATGACCTATGTTGTCTCAGGTGTACAAAGGGTTATGCACAGCGCTGTCTTACGCTCGGTGTTTGCCACAGGCAAACACCGAGTGACTCTAATTACATGCGTTTCAAAGCGCAAATCTTGTTACCAGCGGGGTCGCGGAGGTAAGCGAGGTACATTTTACCCATCTCGCCTTCACGAATTCCGGGTGGGTCTTCACAGGTGATGCCACCATTGGCAACTCCGGCCGCGTGCCAGGCATCGCCTTGAGCGGGATCACTGACAGCAAACCCGATGGTCGAACCATTACCATGACAGGCGGGGTTACCATCAATAGGTACTGAGATCGCGAAGACACCTTTCTCGGTAAAATAGAAGCAGCGACCCTTGTCGTCTACAGTGCCCGGACCAATGCCTAAGGCACCTAATACAGCATCATAGAAACGTTTTGACTCGGCGAGATCATTAGCGCCGACCATAATGTGACTGAACATAGAGATTCCTTTTTTATTAATGGTGATGTGACCGCATCAAACCACTCAGTTAACTGCGGATTCTGAGTGTACCCCG
>OBNU01000094.1_pt1 | contig 12039 bp, 9 predicted proteins | sample 1494211 | NCBI WGS metagenome assembly OBNU01 (sample SAMEA3275559, study PRJEB22092) | marine metagenome | biome: ENVO:01000252 "freshwater lake biome"; feature: ENVO:00002042 "surface water"; material: ENVO:00000021 "freshwater lake" | collected 2014-06-21T10:00:00+00 | depth 2 m | reverse complement strand
GCTGAAGCGATTGCCACAATGAGGAAGGCCAAAGCAGACGGGCGCGATTTGGATTGGTCATCAGAGAGCAGTTATCCTGTTCAAGATGGCGGTATGAATACTGATTTCATGGTCGAAGGTGAGCTGATTAGACACGGTGCCGCTGTCCCGACATCGGTTTACCCCTTGCTAGAGCAAGCTCGACGGCTACAGCGGCAGGAATCTTCCGATCAGTATGCGCAACACATGGGTGAATTATTTGCGCCTTTCACTGAGGTTGCGGCCAATAACCCCTATTCGATGAGTCAAAAGCGACTCGAGCCAGCGCAAATTGCCAAAGTGACGGCATCGAATAGGATGGTGTCCGATCCGTATCCAAAGGCGGTGATTGCGCGTGATTGGGTTAATCAAGCCGCTGCGGTGGTGATCATTGCAGAGGACGTGGCGGATGCACTTGGAATTTGCCAGTCTCAGAGAGTCTATTTACATGGGCATGCAGACAGTCTTGAGAAACCCGTGTTAGAGCGATCGAACCTCGCGGCCAGCGAGGCCATGTCTCGCACCTACGATCAAGCATTGGCTTGTGCTGGAAAGTGCTTCGAGGAGATGGACTGGGTAGACATTTACAGCTGCTTCCCGGTTGCGGTATTTAATGTGCTTGATCACTATGATTTGCCGACCGTGTCAGACCGGGCCTACACGCTAACCGGCGGGCTGCCGTTCTTTGGTGGTCCTGGCAACAATTATTCGCTCCATGCTATTGCATCGGCAGTGGATCGTTTACGGCAATCACCCGGTTCTTTCGCCTTAGTGGGTGCAAATGGTGGTTATTTATCGAAACATTCCGTCGGCGTCTATTCGACGCAACCTTGTGAGTGGCGTCCGAATACGAATGAGCAGTTACAGGCGGGGCTTGATCAGATTCAATCTGTGTTGGTAGAGACCGATCCGAGTGGGGTGTTCGAGCTTGAATCGTATACTATTTTGTATAAAGGAGAGCATCCACAGCTGGCCATCATAATTGCTCGGTCTCCAGAAACTGACAAAAGGGCGGTTGCCACCTCGGTCGATCAGCTAACGATCCTCGCCTTGTCGTCTGCACCACCTAAAAGCAATGTCACCCTGCATGCAGGGCAACCTATGAACACCTTTGAGCTCCGAGGGGAGTTATCGTGACGCCTCAATGTCCTGCCTTTGCAAGCTGCGATTATTGGGTCGGTGATCGGCGGGTAGGGCGTGGTGATGCCGTGCTTAAATCATCACCCCGACGACCCGGTACTGCGCCAGTGAAGGGAGGTTAGGATGAGACATGAACAGTTCCAGACTGAGCTATTTCGGTATCCCTTTCAAATAGAGCTTGCCACCCGCTATGGTGACTGTGATGTCATGGGGCATATTAATAATGTGGCTTTTGCTCGGCTGTTCGAAGAGTCACGGATACAGTTTAATATGGCCATTCATGGTGCGTCTGATCTGCGGCATTTCGGTCAGCGCGATCGCATTATGTTGGTCGCAACACACCTGTTTTACTTACGGGAGCTCCATTACCCATCAACGGTCACTGTTGGTGTTGGCATCATGCGTATTGGCACTAGTTCCTATACATTAAGTGCAGCCATGTTTCGAGATGATGGTCAGTGTGTCGCTATCAATCAGTCGACTCTGGCGAGCGGGGAAAACGGCAAGAGTATGCCCTTGAGTCAAGCCCTTAAAGATGCAGCAGCGCGCATGGTAATGGATGTTGCAGCACCAGTGAGTTGAGCTCGACCGGGGCGAAGATCGGTGCCGTCGCCCCGGTTAAAACCTTAAATCCGTTCGATGATAACAGCCGGAGCCATGCCGCCTGCGGCGCACATCGTAACTAAGCCGAATTGCAAGTCACGTCGTTCCAGCTCGTCAAGAATAGTGCCAATCAGGATTGAACCTGTTGCTCCGATAGGGTGACCTAGTGCCATAGCGCCCCCATTCACATTGACTTTATCGCGGTCTAAATTCAGATCGCGAATGAACTTCTCGGCCACCACTGCGAACGCTTCATTGATCTCGAACAGGTCGATATCGGAAATCTGGAGCCCAGCTTTCTGCAGCACTTTTTTGGCCGCGGGCACTGGCGCGTTGAGCATGAGTACTGGTGAGTCACCCATGTTGGCCATGGCGACAATGCGGGCTCTCGGTTTCATACCGTTAGCCTTCGCATAATTGGGTGACGTCAGCAGCAGAGCGGCCGCGCCATCTACTACGCCGGAAGAATTGCCTGCATGATGCACGTGATTAATAGTTAAGCCCGGATAAGCCTGATGCACCAGCTTCTTGAATGTCGTACCTGCCTCGTCTAGAGGGTAGTCGGCCATGGGTGCAAATGACGGTTGAAGAGCACTTAGGGATTCGAGTGTCGTACTCGGTCGTGGGAATTCCTCTTGATCGAGAGCAAGGCTTCCGTCGGGTTTATAAACTGGCACCAGACTGCGAGCAAAGTGCCCCTGTTGAATCGCATGCGCAGCACGTTGTTGAGAGGTCGCAGCAAGCGAGTCAAGCGCGGTGCGATCAATACCTTCAAGGGTAGCGATGACGTCGGCGCAAATACCTTGGTGTGGTTGAGGGTGTCGTGCACGCAGACGCAGATTGTCGCTATCGATAAACGGCGATTGCGTGGGGTCAGCTCCGAAGGTTGACATCATTTCGCAGCCACCGGCAATCACGCAGTCTTCAAAACCGCTCATGATAGATGCTGCGGCCATGTTGACCGAGGTGATCCCAGAACCACAAAAGCGGTCGAGTGTGACACCAGAGGCGCGGATATCATAGCCTGCATCAAGAGCCGACATTCTCGCGAGATCGCCGCCCTGTTGGCCACGCTGTGAACTGGTACCAAAAATAATGTCATCGACCTCTGCTGTATTTAATTGATTACGCTCGGCGAGGGCGGCGAGTACAGTCGCTCCTAAGTGCTGCGGGTGCTGGTCGGCCAGTGCGCCTTTCCCCTTCTTACCAATTCCTCTTGGGGTGCGGCATCCATCTATAATCCATGCTTCTGTCATATTATTCTCCTTATCGACCTTTCCAGATGGGCGCACGTTTTTCTGCAAATGCAGTAGCACCCTCGATGGCATCTTCACTTCTCATCACCGCCGCGACGATTTTATTCTGATTGGCAAACATGACGTCACTGGTCCAATCCTGCGCGCTATCCACCACTTCCTTGCTCTTGGCAACCGCGAGGGGGCCATTAGCCGCAATTTTGGCGGCTAACACTTTGGCGGCCTCAAGAGCGGTTCCGGCAGCGACCACTTGATTGATTAAGCCGAGTTCATACGCACGACTTGCTGGCACAAAATCACCGGTTAATGCCCACTCTTTCGCAATACGCATGGGAATCTGTTTGGGCAGTTTGACTAGGCCGCCGGCCGCGGCAGCCAACCCTCGCTTGACTTCGGGGATACCAAACTTTGAGGCGTCAGAAGCAACGATCAGGTCGCAGCTGATCGCTACCTCAAAGCCCCCGGCCAACGCATAACCTTCGACTGCAGCGATAAGGGGTTTGGCACAGCGGTACTCACACAAGCCGGCGAAGCCACGGCCTTCAATCATTGGGCTCTCGCCGCGCACAAAGCCTTTTAGATCCATGCCTGAGCAAAATGTGCCACCCGCGCCAGTCACAATCGCCACGTAGAGCTCAGGGTCAGATTCGAGGCGATCGATTGCTGCGGCGACACCTTCCGCCAGTGCTTTGTTGACCGCATTTTTGGCTTCCGGGCGGTTCAGAGTAATGGTCATGATGCCGTTTTCGACATCGACAATGACGGGACTTTGCTCAGACATTGTAAATCTCCTAATAAGTGATGGTCCGATTCTCATAATTATTCGGGCACCGCTAGGCTCACCTATTTTTCACATTTGATCAAGTGCAAACGAGACGCTTCTAGCAGCGACTACTTAACTCTGCCATCAAGGCGGTGAGGTTGTCTGTGGTTGGTGCGCAACCATCGATATGTAAGCTGGCAAAGCGCTGTGACGGCTCAACAAACTGATTGTGCATGGGCGCTACGGTTTGTTTGAATTGTTGCGCTGCGAACTCTGCGCTCCGCCCACGCTCTTGCGTGTCCCGTTGAAGTCTGCGATTCAAGCGGATGGTTTCAGGCGCCTTCACAAAGACGGTAAGATCAAACTGCTCTCTGAGTAGCGCTTGGGTTAGGATAAGCGTCCCCTCCACAATGACGATTGGCGTGGCGCAAATCCGGAAGGTGTTGGGTTCACGTTGGTGCTGTGAAAAATCATAGCTAGGCGAGTCGATGTCACTCCCTGACTTAAGCTGGCTCAGTTGCTCTGACATTAATCCGAAGTCGAGAGAATCGGGGTGATCAAAATTGATTACGTCACGCTGGGGCTTTGATAAGTGGCTCAAATCGGCGTAGTAGGAATCTTGCATAATCAAGGTGGCACGAGGCGCTGAGAGTCCATGATTAAGGTGCTCGGCAAGTGCCTGCGCAAGAGTGGTTTTACCGCTACACGAGCCGCCCGCAATAGCGATTACGCAAACGCGTGATGTCATTACCCCGTATTCCTTAAACCAGCCGCGATACCAGCAATGCTTACCATTATAGCCTGTTCTACATCGGCGTTGCTCTCTGTTCGGGCACGACGCAGCAGAGCGGCTTGAAGTAAGTTGAGGGGAGAGGTATAGATATTGCGCAAACGAATCGACTCCTTACCCCAGGCGTCGAGCTCAAGGAGTTGGCTTTGCCCCAGCAGTTCTAGAACGATTTCAGTGTCGCGCACTAACTGTGCCCTGAGTTCGGCGCCGAGGGGCTTATACTGCTGATCGACCAAAGTGTCGTCGTAGTACTCCGCGATAATGAGATCTGCTTTCGCGTAAACCATTTCTAACATCGAGAGCCGAGTTTTAAAAAAGGGCCATTCCCGGGTCATTACTTCGAGCGTAGTTTTATCTTGGTGCTCAGATGCGACTGCAGACAGCGCCGAGCCGGCCCCCAGCCAAGCCGGCAACAGCAAGCGATTCTGCGACCACGCGAAGATCCAAGGTATCGCTCTTAACGATTCTATGCCACCACCGGCACGCCGTCTGGCCGGTCTAGAACCCAGCGGCAAACTGGCGAGTTCCTGCTCTGGCGTAGCTTGTCTGAAATATACCAAGAAGTCAGGGTTCGTTTTGACATAACGACGATAGTGGTCGCATGACATGGCCGCTAGACGGTCCATCAGTTGCCGCCATGAGGGGTCTGGTTTCGGGGGAGGACTGATATTAGCTTGCAAAATTGCGCTGCTGTAGAGCGCGAGGGTGTTGGCCGCCAGGGCGGATCGTCCCAGTTTGGTGCGGATCATCTCGCCCTGTTCGGTGACTCTCAGCCCATGCTTTAACGAGCCCGGTGGTTGTGACATAAGCGCAGCCTGGGCCGGCGCGCCACCTCGACCGATGGTACCGCCGCGGCCGTGAAACAGGGTTAGCTCAATGTTTTCGGCAGCACACAGCTGTATCAGTGATTCCTGAGCCTGATATTGCGCCCATGCTGCCGCCAAAACGCCGGCGTCTTTGGCGGAGTCAGAGTAGCCGATCATGATCATTAAACGTCGATTGATAGACTCTTTGAATCCGCTGAGACCGAGTAACTGCTGAACGACTGAGTGCGCGCTCTGAAGATCGTCTAGCGTCTCAAACAAAGGGCTCACGGGAAGACCGGAACGTCCCGCATCTTGCAGCAGCACATGGACACAGAGGACATCTGACGCTGAGGACGCCATCGATATTACATAAGCGCCGAAGGCCTCTGGCGGATGTGCGGCAATGACATCGAGCGTTGCTAGCAACTCCAGCACCTCGGGGCTGCCCGCAAAGTGTTTGGGTATGAGGGGTCGCGGATTCGAGAGTTCCTGTATCAGAAAGGCACATTTTTCAGACTCGCCCCAGCTTCGATAATCGCCAAGGCCGAGGGCGGTAACAATCTCTGTCATTGCATCTGAGTGACGCGAGGATTCTTGTCGGATATCCAAACGGACCAAATGTGGACCAAAAGCCTCGACACGCCGCAAAGTGTCTCTCAGGGCGCCATCGGCAATGATTGTCATGCCAGATTCGTTGAGTGATTGGTAGGCGAGTTTCAGAGGATCTTGTAACTGACGCTTCGAGAGCGCCGGCGGTGCAATCGCACCATGATTAATGCTGTGCATCAGTCCAGTTCGATGTTGCTCTAACAAGTCTCTGAGTGGCCGTAACAGCGTCCGATAGGGCTCAACTGCACGTTCGCCGACGGTCTGTCGCAACTGCGCGCTGCATTCTGTCACCGATAACTCTTCAATGAGTTGGTTGAGGTCTCGAGCGAACAGATCGCAGGACTGCCAACGGCTCAGAAGAAGAGTGTGCTGAGTGATTGCTGCTGTGACATTTGGGTTTCCATCTCGGTCTCCTCCCATCCAGCTTGAGAAGCGTATCGGCACCCAGTCGAGTGAAGCAGGGTCTAATCCAAGCTCGGCTCGGGTATCGTCAAGCTCTCTCAGAATATCAGGCACCGCGCGCCATAAGCTGCGCTCTACGACTGCGAAGCCACCTTTGGCTTCATCGATAGGCGAGGGGCGCTCGACTCTGAAATCGCGGCTATACCAGATTTGCGTTATCAGAGACTTCAAGCGCACCAGCACCTGACGGTACTGATCGGCAGGAAGGTCTCGATCGAGCTGATCAAGACAAGCGTCAATGTCCGCATGCTTGTTGACCATCGTACGACGGATAATTTCGGTAGGATGCGCGGTGAGCACCAAATCAATGCTGAGGTTGTCCATTGCCTCAGACAGCGCTTGTTGGGTTGCGTTTGACTCTCGCAGTTGATTCATTGCATTTGCAAGAATTGCCTTGGGTGTGAGTCCGTTGGCCAAGGAAGTGGCGTCATGTTGATCAGCAATATTTGCAAGCGTTAGGAACTGCCCAAACGCCCGTGCCACCCCCAGAGCTTTCGAATTAGAAATAGGATCCAGTAAGTGATGCAGATCGTTGAGATCATTGCCTGCTCGGGCCGATTTCGATAACCGTCGAATCGCTTCAATGGTTTGGTAAAAGGCCTCCCCCTCGGCTTCCGAGATAATCTCGCCAAGCAAGCGGCCCAACAAGTTGACATTCTTGGTGAGCGTGTGGGTCTGGCTTGCTTCAGGGCGTTGGTTCATGGTGAGTGACCTTATTCATTCGGCAGACGAGTCGTTTTTAAGCTGTCTTTAATTCGCGCCAGATGTGGGAAGAGTGGTTCGCCTTTCCGGAGCGTGACCCCAGTCGCCAGCGCATCTAGGACGACTAAGTGCACAATCCGCGATGTCATTGGCAGGTACTCATCGGTATTCTCGGGTACCTCCAACTCGATGGCCCACTGCGACTGAGCTGCAAGCGGAGAATTGGCGGCAGTCATACTGACCACCATGGCGCCGTTACTGCGAGCTAATGCTGCCGTCTCGATTAATGAGCGAGTTCGACCGGTGTGCGAGATTAAGAAAAACAGGTCACCCACTCCTGAGGCCGCTGCCAGCATACGCTGCATGAGGGTGTCTTGGTGCGATGACACCGGGGTATTAAAGCGGAAGAACTTGTATTCGGCATCCAAAGCCACGGCCGCTGAATTACCCAGTCCAAAAAAATAGATTCTTCGGGCTTGAACGAGCTGATCCACCACTCGGCTGATGGTGCTGTCCGATAGGCTGTCTCGGACGAGGCTCAGCGCATGGATGGAATTGTTAAAAATTTTAGGTGTGAATTCCGCAGCGGTGTCTTCCAGTTCGACCGCGCTGGACACATATCGCACACCGCTCACCAAAGCCCTCGCCAAGCGGAGTTTGAAGTCTGGAAACCCAGTCGCACCGAAGCGTTTGCAGAAGCGATTGACGCTCGGCTCACTGACATCCGCTCGCCGAGCCAGCAGAGCAATCGAGGAGCGCGTGGCAGCTTCGGGATCCTCGAGAATCACAGCTGCGACTTTCTTCTCAGATTTATTCAAGTTCGGTAGGGCGGTGGACAGGCTTGATAAGAGGTTATCCATAGCGTTGATTCCTTGGATGTGACGAGATCAGGCGTCGATTCTGTCAGAGTTTGGCATTGGCATTGGCATTGGCAACGCAGCCTCAACTCCGCGTGTTGTAAAGTTACATATTTGAGCAATATATGGCAAGCAAAGCGGCTTTATTGTCTCTTTTTTAGCATTAAATGTTGTAAAAGCAAAAAAATATTGACATAAAACGCTCAGTTAAGCAGTATATTTGTAATAAAGCTACATACCTGTTCAGTAGGAGGCAGAATGATTAGAGTTGCGATCAATGGCTATGGCCGCATCGGCCGCAATATTCTGCGCGCTCTTTACGAGCGCCCTGATCTGCGGAAGTCTCTGTCGATTGTGGCTATTAACGACTTAGGTGATGCCGAGATGAATGCCCACCTGACGCGCTTTGATACGGCGCACGGTCGATTCCCGTTCGAGGTAGCTGTCGCAGATGGAGCGCTTCTGATTGATGGTGACCGAATACAGGTCTTGTCAGAAAGGAATCCAGAGCGGTTGCCGTGGGGCCAGCTGCAAGTTGATGTTGTTATGGAATGTACCGGACTCTTCAAGAGCCGATCAGAACTTCAAGCGCACCTCGATGCAGGCGCACAAAAAGTGATTTTGTCAGCCCCGGGTGATGAGCTTGATGCGACCATTGTGTATGGCGTTAATCACCAATCAGTGTCTTACGGCGACCGCGTCATTTCGAACGCTTCGTGCACTACCAATTGTTTAGCCCCTCTGGTGATGCCCCTACATGCGGCAATTGGCATCGAGCAGGGTTTCATGACGACTGTGCACGCCTACACTAACGATCAGTCTTTGAGCGACGCTTATCATACCGATGCCTACCGAGCCCGAGCGGCCGCGATGTCGATGATTCCAACAAAAACGGGTGCCGCTGCTGCGATCGGCTTAGTGGTACCAGAACTGAAAGGACGTCTCGATGGGTTAGCGGTTCGAGTGCCCACACTCAATGTCTCGCTAGTCGATCTGACGTTCGTGGCTTCTCGTGTCACTTCTAAAGAGGAAGTGAATGCGCTCATGCACGATGCTGCCAATCGCGATACGTTTGGAATACTCAGTTACACCAGTCAACCCTTGGTGTCGATTGATTTTAATCACACTGCCTACTCATGTAATTTTGATGCCAATCACACACGCGTCGATGGTTCCTTAGTCAAGGTATTGGCTTGGTACGACAATGAGTGGGGGTTCTCGAATCGTATGCTCGATAATGCACAAGTATTGATGGCTGCTCGCGCTGGGTTGGATCCCAGTAAGGCGGCCTAGGTTTAAGGTACCTTTAACGAGTCCTGTCTGTCTCGGTACCTTTTTAAGGGGAGCGCAAGCTCCCCTTTTTTTTGGGTCTCGCTACTGCGGGTTTTGCCTGCGTCGACGCCAAGGTTCTCATCAAAGGTGGCAGATTTTTGCGCCTTGATGACAGCTGATTAAGAGGAACTTTCAAGTAAGGTCATACGAGTTGATCTTGAGAGCTTCTCAAGCACAGCGCTAGCTAGCACAGAATCAGGACTCCAGTGTGATCTCACAAAGTCGCTAGGGTGCGTAAAATATCTCAAGAGGACACTGATCCTGTAGCGCAAACGCTCGTATCGGGTATTCTCTGGCGGTTATGGACGGACCTAAGCTCTCGTTAAAGATAAGCTCCTTCTGCTCTCCGGTTATGTGCAGAAAAAGCTGCCGTGTCTTCACTAGTCGCTTCAAGGTAAGTGTCATGCGCGCGTGAGGCGCTGTTTGAGGGCGAGCGGGAAGCACAGCGCAGTCGGTGAGAGGATCGAGTCCTACCGTCAGAGCCTCGGTGTTTGGGAAGAGTGAGGCGGTGTGTGCATCGCCACCCATACCCAGCAGCACCACATCGAATTTCGGCAGAGTCGCGAAATCATGCTCGAGACTAAGCGAACCCTGCTCGGGGGTGGCCGCTCCGGTATACAGAGGGATAAAACGTGCAGCAGCAGCGTGCGCGCGCAGGAGCTGTTGCTCAACCAGCTGTTGATTACTATCGGGGTGCGATCTAGGAACCCAGCGTTCATCGGCCAAGGTAATGACAACTTTGCGCCAATCTAATTCACTGTTACGTGCCAGTTCACCGAACAACCCAACCGGAGTACTGCCACCAGAAACGACGAGATAGGCCGTATCTCGCTGCTCGATAGCATCGCTTAGAGCGGCAATTATGACTTGGCTCAATTGCGTGTCGAGTTCGGCTCGACCCTCAAACCGGTGCCATTTAAGCATGCCAGCTTCGTCCGTCTTTCTCGATTAACAGCTCCGCTTTGGCTGGCCCCCATGATCCGGCATGGTAGGTTTTGGTTGCGACCTGTTGCGATTCGCAGGCACCGATCAGTTTATCGCACCAGCGCCAGCTCTCCTCGATCTCAGAACGGCCGACAAACAGTGACTGATCACCATTGATCGCGTCGAGGAACAATCGCTCGTAGGCATCAGGTATGCGATTCATCTCTGACGAACCCTGAAAATCAAGATTCAGGTCATGGGTCACGAGGCTGAGCTTGTCTCGAAGACTCTGTAACTTCGAGACCATTTTCATTTCGATACCCTCATTGGGTTGCAGACGAATAACAAGGGAGTTAGGGATGTTGTCAGCGTTAGAAAAAATATTGTGAGGCAGTTTCTTGTAGGTGATAACGATCTCGGTCATTTTTTCGGCCATTCGTTTACCGGTTCGCAGGTAGAAGGGGACACCTGCCCATCGCCAGTTGTCAATGTGCGCCTTAATGGCCACATAAGTTTCAGTATCACTATCGCCGTTGGTGCAGCCTTGCTCTTCGGTATAGCCCGGCACACTCACCCCTCCAGACCACCCTTGCGTGTACTGTCCACGCACAACATGATCGCTCACATTAGACGCATCGATAGGGCGTAAGGCTTTCACAATTTTCACTTTTTCATCGCGTATGCTCTCAGCTGACATGGCATTAGGGGGTTCCATCGCCACTAGGCAGAGCAGTTGCATCAGATGATTCTGCACCATGTCGCGGAGCTGACCAACAGAGTCGTAGTAAGACCAACGTCCCTCAATGCCAACAGTTTCAGCAACTGTGATCTGAACGTGGTCGATACAGCTTTGGTCCCATTGGGCATTAAAAAATCGATTTGCAAATCGCAGCACTAACAAGTTCTGAACCGTCTCTTTGCCCAAGTAGTGATCAATTCGATAAACCGACTGTTCACGGAAGTAGCGCCCGACCGTTTCGTTCACTTGTTTTGAGCTGGCCAGGTCTTCTCCGATCGGTTTTTCCAATACGATGCGGCAATCGCCAGTCAGACAATTGGCGATGGATAAGTGATCGCAGATGGGTGCGAACAGGCTGGGTGGCGTCGCAAGGTAAAATAGACTGACTCGTGCATCATCGAGCCAAGTTGCTAAGCCATCTAGATTTTTAGGGTCGCTGAAGTCGGCTTTGATGTAGGTAAAGTACGATGCGAATTCAGACCACTGAGCTTCAGACCAGTGGGGTGCTGCGATTGCCGTTGCCATTCTGGATTTCAAGCGATCCAAAAATTGCTCAGTATCTAATTCATCCCGAGCTACTGCGGCAATTCGAAAGGACTCTGGCAGAAGAGCCGCAGCGCTTAAATGATATAGCGCTGGAAATAACTTACGAGCCGATAAATCGCCACTGGCACCAAAAATGATTAAATCTGTAGAGTCCATACTCTGCCTCCCGGCCAGATTAGGCCGCCGCCATAATAGTTTGAGCGAGTGTCACCGATTGTTTGGCGAGTTGTTTAATAGTGCCCCAGTCGCGCGCTTGAACCGCCTCCGGTGGAGTCACCCAGGAGCCGCCGACCGCGATCACGCTTTTTACACTCAGGTAGTCAGCAAGATTCGATCGATTGATACCGCCGGTTGGACAGAATTGAAGCTGAGGGAAAGGCCCCGAGAAAGCCTTCAATGCCGCCACACCACCGTTTATTTCAGCGGGGAAAAACTTCAAAATATTAAAGCCAGCATCCATCGCTTGAATCATCTCAGAGGCAGTGCAAACGC